>ULTG01014599.1_pt1 | contig 48857 bp, 53 predicted proteins | sample 1957461 | NCBI WGS metagenome assembly ULTG01 (sample SAMEA4835730, study PRJEB28245) | human gut metagenome | biome: gut microbiome; material: fecal sample | place: Denmark | collected 2008
GCACACTCTAAACGCTGGTATGTCGCTCTGGTTCGTATGCACCACGAGAAGAAAGTAGCCGAGCGTTTATCTAAAATGGGGATTGAGAATTTCGTTCCTGTCCAACAAGAAATTCACCAGTGGAGTGACCGGCGCAAGATGGTTGAGTCCGTTCTTCTGCCCATGATGGTGTTTGTGCATGTAAATCCGAAAGAACGCAAAGAAGTTCTGGGTTTCTCTACTGTTAGCCGTTATATGGTGATGCGCGGTGAGAGTTCTCCGGCGGTGATCCCTGATGAGCAGATGGCTCGTTTCCGTTTCATGCTCGACTATTCAGAGGAAGCTATTTGTATGAACAGTTCTCCTTTGGCACGTGGTGAAAGGGTCCGTGTTGTGAAAGGACCTCTGACCGGGCTGGTTGGTGAACTGGTCAATGTCGATGGCAAAAGCAAGATTGCTGTCCGGCTGAATATGCTGGGATGCGCTTGCGTTAATATGCCTATTGGTTATGTCGAGGCAATCTGCGAGAAAAACTAATACCCGTCAGTCATTATTTATCCACCATTTACATGAATACGAAATTATCCTGTGCTTTTGCACTGATATTCTTTTTCTTCTTTTTCTCGGCTTGCCAGTCCTATAAGAAAGTACCTTATTTACAGGATGCGGAGATTTTGAAACAGGCGAATACGCAAGTTGCACCTGTTCAGGACGCAAGACTGATACCGGGCGATGAGATTTCCATTTTTGTTTCCACTTCCGATCCGGTTGTTTCGCAGCCATTCAATGAACAAGGCAGTACATTTCTGCTGGATGACCAGGGGAATATCAACTATCCGGTTTTAGGTAAACTTTCTTTAACCGGTTTAACAAGTCGTGAAGCTGAAAACCTGATAACGGAGAGACTGAAATCTTACGTGAAAGAACGTCCTACGGTAGTAGTCCGTATGTCCGGCTTTAAAGTTTCGGTTTTGGGAGAAGTGGCTTCCCCCGGTGTTTATCCGGTGGTGAATGAGCAGATCAATGTGCTCGAGGCACTTGCCATGGCAGGAGATTTGACAATTTATGGTGTTCGTGATAATGTAAAACTAATCCGCGAAGACAGGAATGGGCATAAACAGTTTGTTACACTCAATCTGAACGACGCGGATTTGTTAATCTCTCCTTATTATCAGTTGCAACAGAATGACATCCTGTATGTCACTCCTAATAAAACCAAAGCGCAGAGCGCAGACATAGGAACAAGTACGACGATGTGGGTTTCGGGATTTTCCATTCTGGTGTCTATTGCCAGTTTGCTGGTCAATATACTTAGATAATACCACCTAATTCCCGATACTCCTCCGTACAATTAAAACACGGACACTCCTTCATCGGATTCAAATCATGATGGCCTACAATCAACGTCTTAGGAAATATTTTCCTCAATTCGCGGAGCAGACCGAGCAAAGAAGCCCGTTGTGCCAATGTACGCGTGTCTTTGGGACGTCCTGCCATATCCAGCCCTCCTTCATAACAAATACCTATCGAATGGGTGTTATGGTCACGGCAGTGTGCCCCGACCTTTTCCAGAGGACGACCCTGGCAGATTTCTCCGTCCCGGGTGATGTAGAAATGATAGCCGATGTCACGGAATCTCCGGTGCAAGATATGATCTTGTCGGCAAGCCTCCGCCGAAAGGGACTTTCCTTCCGGCGTGGCACTGCAATGAATGATAATCAGAGTGATGGTACGCATAGGACTACATACAGCTCTGTACTCCGATCAAACCTCCGATAGCGGTGGCAACGGTGATAATCACTTTGATGATGAAGCTCCATACGGAGCGGGGAGATGATGAATTACTCATAGATAAGAAGTTTTAAATAAATTGATAATAGTTTTTTTATTCACCACGGAGGACACAGAGGAAAGAAATAATCTGTGGTGAAAAAACTCTGTGTCCTCTGTGTCCTCCGTGGTGAATCCCTTAAGCAGCCGGATCAGGCGCTTCACCGCCACCATCCGGTTTCGGATCAGGGTTGTCACCCGAATCAGAACCTCCTCCGGCAGTTGTCGGTTTCTGATATTCGGCCTGTTGTTTCAACTGGCTGTCGAGTTTCAGGTTGGTGGTTGACAAATTACCGGTAGCACGGGCTTTCAGACGCATACCAGTGATGTTTTTCTCCAGTGAGAAATCTTCCAGCGTATCAGCCGCCTTACTGCGGATGCCCACACCAAAGATGGCAAGGTCGTCGATTTTCACACATTTGCCATCCAGCAGCAGTTCTTTGATACAGTCAACCATGTCGGAAAGCACACCTTTGATGACACCACCGGAATACGGTGAATTGTGCTTCGACATATGCTCGGCAAGCTTTGCCAAATCAAACGTCTCGTCGCTTACTGCACGGGCGAACCACTTGCCTGCATTCAGGCCTTTCTGTTGTTGGTTTTGATAAATTTTGTAACGGATCATAAAACAATAAATTAAAGGGTTAAACATCGTGTCCGAGGGATTCTTTTTCCTTTCGACAATACAAAGATACTACCCTCAAACCTTGAAAAATCAATAGTATGCGCTTGCGTACGATTGTTGTCAATTATGCGCAGTAACAGTCGGTTATTCAATGGAAAAACGTAGGATATGTGGATATGTTTTGTTATTTTTGTAACTGTAAATCAGAAACTTATTCATTATGAACGAATTCAAAATACGTGCCTACGGACGCATGGAACTGGCTCAACTTTATTCTCCGGAACTAACTGACATTGCTGCATATCGAAAGATGAAGAAATGGATCTCTTTATGTCCCGGACTTCTGCAACGTCTGTACGACTTAGGTTACGAATCAAAGCGCCGCTCATTCACCCCGTTGGAGGTGAGAGTGATTGTAGACGCCTTGGGAGAACCTTAGAAGAGCGGAAAAGTAAAGCACCGCTTTAGCAATCGTAAAGCTATGCTTTACCACCTCTAAAGCGCCGCTTTAGATTTCATGAAACGTCCTGTTGTTATATAAATGCAAAGAATGCACTTTTTCCGGAGGCTCCCTAACACACGCACACATGCGTGCGCGTATAAACGCCTTTATCGTCTGTATTGATAAGCAATCCTTTTTTTATCAGACGGTTCAGCCAGCTAAGAGCAGTGTTAGGTTTGATTTTCATCTTTTCAGCCTGCTCCAACAACTGTGTGCGGGTGAACTGGTTGCCCATTATTTCAAAAAGTGCATCCCGGTCGGCATTGGCTCTATGTTTGACCTCTGTGGAAGGAAGAAAAGATAAGATATGTGTGGCGTGACGATAGAGCGGAGTTACAAGCTCCAGCACCGCATGGAAATCTTCAGCGGTGATTGTCATATCCCAACGGGTGATAATGCCGTCTTTGATATTATCGGCAGCAATCTCCTTGTCAGGAGTCAGCAGAGGGGCGGAAGAACCTTTGAACTGGTAAGGCTGGTCGCATTCCAGTGCACGCATCATAGCTATTTCTGCCATGATACGGCACGTGTTGACAGCCAGTCGGGCTATGGAACTGCTCATTTCGTTATCGTTGGCGAGTCCCGAACGGAAAAACAGATCGGCAAAGAGAGCATTGAACTCTTGCTTTTGTTCATCAGTGAGCCGGAGCGTATGAAGCCCGTGTGCTTTCATCAGGTCCAGTTGCTTTTTCCATTCCAGACCTATGTCTGTGAAGACAGCTTCCAGATCGGTTTCGCCACTTTCAAACTGGTTGATCCATGTCCATATACCGTGCATATAATAAAACAGCTGGCGCGAGAAGAGACCGTTCTCTGTCGATGGAATAAGTGGTTTTACCTGTGCGGGTGTACCGGAAAGCAGGACGGAAAGATAGCTTTTCTTTACTTCCCGGTATTCCTGGTCGGTGCGTCGGTTGTACGACAGACGGTCGTGGTCGAACGCTTTGCGGAGCGTATCGCTCCAGTGTCCGTATTCAGAGCCGATAGCTGCAGAGATGGTGTCCGCTTCGGTTTCGCAGATAAGCCCTGTGCCGTTGGCATCCATGATATTTTGCAGAATACCCGTTCCGGTGTTATTACCCGAAATGAGGAACATTTTATTCTTGGGCATTTGAGGAGCTTCCACTTTGCAGCGCTCCTTTCCCATGACATCATAGGCGGCTTTCTCTTTCTTGTAGGCCTTGACCTTTTCCGCTACTTGTTGGCGGAGCTCGTCATGAATAGGCTCTACAAGCAGACGGATGAACGAAAGAATTCCCTTACCCGAGGCGGAAGGGGCTACAATAAAACTTTGCAGGCAAGGAGACTGGAGTTTGCCGGCGTATGGACATCTCACATATCGCTCCATGCTGGCACCTATGGCGGTCAATGCTCCGAGCAGCATGACATCGCGTTGTGTGGGGCTGGTGGCATAACTCATGATGAGCAACAGGATTTTCGGCCAGTCCGCTTCGGTGAAAGAGGGCAATGGCTGGTTCGGTTCACTACCGTCCTGCAGCTCTTCGGATTCGTCCGGTTCTTCATTGTCCACCTTATTATATACGTGCGTGTGTGTGAGATTTTTGGCCGGTGTATTTTCTGCATTTTCTGCATTTTTCCGGTGGTTCATCATTTCCTCTTTGCAGAGAGTTACACCCGTCCTTTCAGCAAGATGGAATGCAGTGCCCAGATGGACATCTCCATGCCGGGTAGTAAGTGCGTTGGAGAATATCCGTTCGGCATGTTCCCGTTCGTATTTGGCAGACACCCGGCACAGCCGATGGAAAAACTCGCGTCCCGCTTCTCCGCAATCCGTTGCAATGGCGAACGCCAGTTGTACATATTCAGCATACGTAGGGGCAATATCCGCTCCTGCAGTTTCAACCGCCTCACAGAGGCGGCATAACGATTCAATTTCGTCCATAATTTTAATTTGTAATTTATAATTTTGATTATTTACTGTTTCTAAACAACGCTCCCGGATCATGACTAAGAAAGCAAGACCTTACAATGTCCTTACCGGAAAAGTCTACCCCTTTGCGTTTTTCTCCGAATGGAGAAGGTGTTTCCGTACCATAGAGCAGCACGGTGAACATCATTGCCAGCTTCATATTTTCTATGATACTGTCTGCGTTGTCAGCCATGGGTAAATGATTGTAGGGTACGAATGCTTTCACACCCCGTCCACTGGGACTGATAAACGTGAGTACAGGATGTAGAAGGTGGTCATTAAACAATGCGCTGCGCATTTCCACTGCCTCCTGATAGGAGTCGAGATGGTCGATATCTACCACCACCAGATGTGAAGAAGCTACGAAACATTTGCTGTTTCGACGCGAGAACGTACCACAGGGAGTCACATAAGGCAATAGTGATGCTTTTGCGGTCCGTATATCTTCGGAATTGCGTACTTGTCCGGTCAGAATTTTGAGATTCTCGTTGCAGGTTATCATTTGAAAAACCTGCTCTACGGAGACTTCGCAGGAGGGAATAAGTGTTGCAGGAGTAACAATCCGTCCCTGTTCATTTTTGATGGGAGCAATGGGAGGCATGAAATAAGACATTCTGAAATCGTTTGTCATCATTTAATTTTTTAAGTTTTTAATTCAGTAATTGCTTTGTCTTTCAAAAGCATGGGCGAAGATCAGCAAAGATTTTAAAATGCTGTTCCCGACATGTCGGGAACAATGTGAAAATAATTAACGTGAAACTTACATATTTAACAAAAAACAAAGAAATGGACATGCGAAACGAAATTCGCCACGAGGCTTTAGGAATCCTGATTGAGGAGGAGTTGAGACGTGCGGGGGTGAATATTACAGCAATGTGTGATGCTATGCACATGGGGCATACGACTTACTCTGATCTAAGGGGGGCTCCGATAAACATCTGAAGTATTACGAAGGTATTCTTGATTTTTATTGTAACGCTCTTACCGATGAAGAAATTCTTGAAAAAATAGAAAAGTGGGCATTGATGTATCTTCGGTACAGGAAAAAGAAGAAAGAGGAACTTGCTAACAATGATAAAAACTGTACTAATGGAGTGGTAGAGCTAGCATATGATGATTGAATGAAAAAAGATAAATAATATTATGCAGGAAGTCCAACGTTTTAATAAAGTCCTAAAATCTTTTGTCCTTTTAGGGGACATTATCTTACTGAACTTACTGTTGTGGGTATTCGATTCTCTTTGGGGAAACCGTTCCCTTTTTGAGTTTTCCATGCCTCTTTTCCAGAGCATGGCTTTGATGACTTTATGTTATCTGGTTTGCAACATTCGTTCCGGAGTGATCCTTCATCGTCCGGTGGTTCGTCCGGAGCAAATCATGCTTCGAGTGGCACGGAACATGATTCCTTTTGTATTGATGGTGCTGGGACTCTCATACATTTTCCATTTTGAATGTGTTAACCTGCGTCAGCTGGGGGCATTTTACGTAGTTCTCATTATCGTTATTATTTCTTATCGCCTGACGTTTCGTTATATTCTGGAGCTTTATCGCAAAAGTGGGGAAAATGTCCGAAAGGTAGTACTGGTGGGTAGCCATGAAAATATGCAGGAACTTTATCATTCCATGACGGATGATCCGACATCCGGATTTCGGGTACTGGGATATTTTGAAGATTCTCCATCAGACCGCTATCCTATGAATGTAGCATATTTGGGACAGCCATGCGAAGCCGTTGATTATTTGACCCGTAATGCGGGAAAAGTAGACCAGCTTTATTGCAGTCTTCCTTCCGCCCGTAGTGCTGAAATTGTGCCGATTATCAACTATTGTGAGAACCATCTGATTCGTTTTTTCAGCGTTCCCAATGTCCGGAACTATCTGAAACGGAGAATGCATTTTGAAATGCTAGGTAATGTTCCGGTACTTTCTATCCGTCGTGAGCCACTAGAGTTATTGGAAAATCGCATTGTGAAACGTAGCTTTGATATTATTTGCTCGCTACTGTTCCTTTGTACCCTTTTCCCGATTATATATGTCATTGTGGGACTGGCTATAAAGATAAGTTCTCCCGGACCTGTCTTTTTCAAACAGAAACGAAGTGGTGAAGATGGTCGTGAATTTTGGTGCTATAAATTCCGTTCGATGCAGGTGAATGCACAAAGTGATACGCTTCAGGCTTCCGAACACGATCCTCGTAAAACCCGTATCGGTAATCTGATTCGCAAGACGAATGTGGATGAGCTTCCTCAATTTATTAATGTACTGAAAGGGGATATGTCTTTAGTGGGTCCCCGTCCGCACATGTTGAAGCACACAGAAGAATATTCCCATTTAATAAATAAATATATGGTTCGTCATTTTGTTAAACCGGGTATTACAGGTTGGGCACAAGTGACAGGCTTTCGTGGAGAAACAAAAGAGCTTTGGCAGATGGAAGGACGCGTGCAACGTGACATCTGGTATATTGAGCATTGGACGTTTCTTTTGGATTTATATATCATGTATAAAACTGTGTATAATGTCATCCGCGGGGATAAAGAGGCTTATTGAAATAATTAAAGATTAAAAACTAAAAATTATAGGCGGTTATGAAAAAAATGGCTGGATTGACTCTTTGCTTGTTACTTACTTTTTTGTTGGTATCCTGCCAAGCATACAAGAAAGTGCCTTATTTGCAAGATACAGCTTTTGTGAATGATACAGAACAGAGTGTTCATCAGACAGGTGTGAAGGTAATGCCCAAGGATTTGTTGACGATTGCCATATCTTGTTCTACTCCGGAACTGGCTGCACCTTTCAATTTGGTAAATTCGGGTACTGATGCTCTACAGCAATATTTGGTAGATAATCAGGGAAATATCAACTTTCCGGTATTGGGCGAGATTCATGTAGGTGGATTGACTAAACTGGAAATAGAAAACTTGATTATAGAGAAATTGAAAGTTTATTTGAAAGAAGCACCGCTTGTAACTGTACGTATTGTTAATTATCGGATTTCAGTATTGGGTGAGGTCGCTAGTCCGGGTAGTTTTGTTGTTTCTAACGAGAAGATTAATTTGCTGGAAGCACTCGCTATGGCAGGTGATTTGACTATTTATGGTATGCGTGATAATGTGAAATTAATCCGGACAGGACAAGATAACAAGCAAGAAATTATTACAATAGATTTGAATAAGGCTGAAACGGTACTGTCTCCTTATTATCAGTTACAGCAGAATGATATAATTTATGTGACACCTAATAAGACTAAGGCGAAGAATTCAGATATTGGGGCCAGTACCGGCTTGTGGTTCTCCGGTGTTTCTATTTTGCTTTCAATAACCAATTTTTTATTAACTATACTAAGATAAATCTCAAAAATAAAAGAATGACAATGAAAGAAAACTTGTACGAAGATAATGTACGTGGTATAGAAGAAGATAATGTTGATTATAAGGAGCTTCTCTTTCGATACATAATCCACTGGCCTTGGTTTGTAGCTTCTCTTTTGGTATGTTTAATCGGTGCCTGGGGATATTTGCATTTTCAAACTCCCGTCTATCAGATTTCCGCTTCTATTATGATTAAAGACGATAAGAAGGGTAGTAGCGGAACTGCTGATTTAGAGAGCTTGGGATTTGGTGGTATGATGACTTCTACACAGAGTATTGATAATGAAATAGAGGTACTACGTTCGAAAACAATCCTTAAAGAAGTAGTCAACAATTTGGAGCTTTATATAACCTATAGTGATGAGGATGAGTTTCCAAGAAAGGAAATGTATAAGACTTCTCCTATTGTAGTAAACCTGACAGCACAAGAAGCGGACAAACTGCCGGGAGCGGCGTTAATTGATATGAAAATTTCTTCCGAAGGTACCCTGAATGTGAATCTGAAAGTTGGTTTAAATGAATATAACCAAAACTTCGAGAAACTACCGGCTGTGTTGCCAACCGACGTCGGTACATTTGGATTTACATTGCGGGATTCGTTGGTAAATGGCAAGATCGAAGGTAAAAAAGCAGAGCGTCATATAAGTGCTGTTGTCAGTCATCCGTTTGGTATGGCAAGGGGGTATCAAGGAGCGTTATCAATTGCTCCGACTTCTAAAGCAACTTCTGTGGCTGTGGTTTCATTGATTGATACAAACATACAGCGCGGTCAAGACTTCATCAATAAACTGATGGAAATGTATAATCGTAATACGAATAACGATAAGAATGAGGTGGCGGAGAAAACGAGAGAATTTATTAATGAGCGTATCAAAATTATCGATGAGGAACTGGGCAATACGGAAGAAAAACTGGAGGTGTTTAAGCGAAATGCCGGTCTGACGGACATTAGCAGTGATGCTCAATTGGCTGTATCGGGCAATGCCGAATACGAAAAGAAACGAGTAGAAAACGGAACCCAAATCAATCTGGTTCGTGATTTAGCCAATTACATAAATAGTCCGTCTAATGAAAATGAAGTGCTTCCTAGTAATATCGGTTTAACTGATAACGGATTGACTACTCAACTAGAACGTTATAACGAATTGATCATCGAACGTAAACGGTTGCTACGCACTTCTACTGAAAGTAATCCGATGATTATAAATCTGGATACAAGTATTCGTGCCATGAGAGCGAATGTTAAAACAGCTATCAATGGAACGTTGCAGGGTTTGCTCATTGTCAAGGCTGATTTGGATCGTGAGGCTAATCGTTTCTCTCGCCGTATTAGTGATGCTCCGGGACAGGAACGTCAGTATGTAAGTATTGCCCGTCAGCAGGAAATTAAAGCGGGGCTCTATCTGATGCTTTTGCAGAAACGTGAAGAAAATGCAATCACTTTAGCTGCTACTGCGAATAACGTAAAAATTATAGATGACCCTGTGGTTGCAGGTGGTCCGGTTTCTCCGAAACCCAAGATGATTTATATGATTGCTTTGGTTTTGGGAGTAGGCATGCCTGTCGGCGTTATTTTTCTGATTGGCTTGACTAAATTTAAAATAGAAGGTCGCGGTGATGTAGAGAAATTGACCAGATTGCCTATTGTTGGCGATATACCATTGACAACGGAGAAGACCGGTTCCATTGCTGTATTTGAGAATCAGAATAACCTAATGAGTGAAACCTTTCGAAATGTCCGTACTAATCTCCAGTTTATGCTTAAGAATGGTCAGAAAGTGATTTTGGTGACTTCTACAGTGAGTGGTGAGGGTAAGTCATTTATTTCTTCGAATCTTGCAATCAGTCTTTCTTTATTGGGTAAGAAAGTGGTGATTGTGGGGCTTGATATTCGTAAGCCGGGCTTGAACAAGGTATTTAATCTTTCTCGAAAAGAACAGGGAATTACTCAATATTTGTCGAATCCGGAAAAGAATTTGATGGATTCTGTTCAACTTTCGGATGTAAGCAAGAATTTATATATTCTTCCCGGCGGAATGGTTCCTCCCAATCCTACGGAATTATTGGCTCGTGATAGTTTGGATAAGGCAATTGAAACACTGAAAAAGAATTTTGATTATGTGATTCTGGATACTGCTCCGATTGGAATGGTGACGGATACCTTGTTGGTAGGTCGTGTGGCTGATTTGTCTGTATATGTTTGTCGTGCTGATTATACTCGGAAAGTTGAGTTTACATTAATTAATGAACTTGCTTCAGGAAAGAAACTCCCTGACCTTTGTGTAGTCATTAATGGGCTGGATCTTCAGAAGAAGAAATATGGTTATTACTATGGTTACGGTAAATATGGCAAACACTATGGTTATGGTAAACGCTATGGCTATGGTTATGGCTACGGTTATGGAGAGCATAAGGTGAAGGAAGAATAAATAACTGAATATATTCAATGATACAAATAACAGATAAGTCTAAGTGTTGCGGATGTAATGCTTGTGGTGATGTATGTACACATACCGCTATTACTTTCCAAACAGATATTGAAGGCTTTTGGTATCCAGTGGTAGATAAGGATAAATGTACGAATTGCAGATTATGCGAGAAGGTATGTCCTCAAATATATCACTCTGTTAGAGAGGAAAATTTTAATGAGCCTAAAGTCTATGCGGCGTATCATACCGATAATGAAGTACGTATGGATAGTACATCTGGAGGAGTATTTAGTGCATTGGCTGAATTAATCTATGCCGATGGGGGATATGTTGGTGGAGCAGTGTACAACAATGATCATACTGTTTCACATTTTATCAGCAACGATAGTGCTGATTTAAAGAATATTCGTAGTTCTAAATACTTACAGAGTTCAGCAGAAGGGTTTTATCGTAAAATAAAGAAAAGTTTAAAAACAGGAAAGAAAGTACTAATTTGCGGAACACCCTGTCAAATAGAAGCATTATATAATGTTTTATCTAAAGATTATGACAATCTCATTACTTGTGACTTCATTTGTCGAGGTGTTAATTCTCCTAAAGTCTTTCTGAGTTATATGAAGATGCTTGAAAAAAAATATGATAGCCATGCTATTGGAATAAAATTTAAGGCAAAAAAGTGGGGTTGGCACAACTTCTCAATGCGCATAAACTTTGCTAATGGCAAACAATATTGTAAAGATAGGTGGCAAGACCCTTTTTTTATAGGTTATTTGCAATATGGTGGATTCTCTCGTCCCTCTTGCTACAATTGTCAGTTTAAAAACATTGTTCATCGTGCTGATATCACCTTAGCTGATTTTTGGGGAATTGAATCAATCGATTCTACAATGGATCAAGATAAAGGAACTTCACTTGTGTTGGTTAATTCTTCTAAAGGTGAAGATTTCTTTTCAAGTTTAGGAGGTATAGTAATAGCCAAACAGTTTACACTCCGGCAAGCAATGGGACAGAATATGGCTTTAGTAAATTCTGTAAAAGCGGTGCGTTCTGATAGGGAATTCTTCTTTTCGGATATAGACAAACTTCCTTTTGATATAATAAGCGAAAAGTATTTTGCCAAGTCAAGCCTATGGCTGAGTATAAAGAAACGTTATTCCATGATAGGGAAGATAACAATATGGATAGGAAAATTCAGACAAAAACTCTTATGCAGGCAATTTTAAACATTATAATGGCCATGGGACTTTCACTCTCTTCGTGGCGGAAGTTTCTCTTTTATAATTTTTTTTGTACTAAAGTGAAAGTTAATCATATTGTGGCATTGCGATTTTATAAACATATTTGTATAGAATTGCGTAGAGGTAGCCATCTCATTCTTCATGATCGATTAGAATTAGGAGAGTCACAAGTCAGAGGTTCTCATGCTGAGACTCGATTACTGCTTGAAGACAATGCGGAACTTTTAGTCACGAAACGTACAATTGTGCAAGCGGGTTCTTTTATGCGGGTGATTCGTAATGGAAATTTGATACTGCATGGTGCGTACCTTAATGAAGGGTGTCAAATCACGTGTGCTTCTCAAATAGAAATCGGTTCTGATGGTGCTATTGGTCGTGATGTGATAATTCGTGATTACGATGGGCATACTATTGAGATGGAAGGATATGAAATTGCGAAACCTATTCGAATAGGCAATCATGTGTGGATAGGCAATCGAGCCATGATTCTAAAAGGAGTAACTATAGGTGATGGAGCTATTGTTGCAGCTGGTTCTATTGTCACCAAAGATGTGCCGGCTCATGCGGTTGTGGCTGGCATTCCCGCTAGAATTATTAAACAAGAAATAACTTGGAAATGAGGTTGCTAGATAATGTGATACGTCGCAGCTATTGGTATCACGGAATATTCGGACATTGTGCTAAATTTTGGAATCTGAAGGAAGATGAGCACTTTGATGTGGTAAATTTGGGAAGTAACTCTGCGTTACATGCTTTCGATTATACTAATCTTCCTATCAATGCCGCTAATTGGGCCATGTCCCCACAAGGGCTTTATGCTGATGGAGCTCTCTTGCAAAAATATGGTCCTTTACATATCTCTAAAGGAAAAGGAGTGGTCTTGATACCTCTTTGTCCGTTTTCTTCTATTTCGGGTGACATCTCATATCAGATACCAAGACGTTATTATAGTTTGCTCGATGCGGAGCAAGTGCTTCAATATTCAGAGAAAGAACGAATGGTTGTTATGGATATGAAGGTACATCCGTGGAATTATTTTCCTAAGACTATGGGGCAATTCAGACAAGAAGTAAAGTCTTTTTGCGGATTGATAAGTAAGGCTGTATCTTCTCAAGATATTTCGGTAAATGCTCGTCAATGGGTAGAAAACTGGATGAGAGAATTTGGCATCTCAAATTTAGAAGAGCCACTCACATCCCGAAATTGTAAACGGAGAGCAGATAGCGTGATTACACTAAAAGGCATTATCCGTACTTGTGAGCAACTTAATGTAAATCCAGTTTTGGTAATACCTCCTATTTCAGAGGCTTTAGCATTCCTGTTTACTCCTAAAGCACTTCAAATCTATATTTATGACTTTATCAAAGAAGCTGAATTGGATAATATAAGACTAATTGACTATTGGGGGTGGAAAATTGACAATTCATGTTTTCATGATGCTTATTTTCTCAACTCAAAAGGAGCTAAACTCTTTACCCATCGCCTCTTAAGTGATCTTAATTTACTAATAACCTTTTAATTTCAATGAAATTAGGAATTCTAACTCTCACCCCTTTGCTTACTAATTATGGTGGTATTCTTCAAACCTATGCTATGCAGCGAGTATTGGAGCGGATGGGGCACGAGGTTTATACTGTCAATCCACAGGAGCAATTCCCTTTTTGTGTAAATCCTGTAAGATTGGTATGGCGCATGGGAAAGTCATGTTATAATACTTTCACGCGTTATATACGTTCATTGCATACTTTATATTTTATCAACGAGCACATACATGTGCTACCCATTAAAGACTTTGATCAACTCAATCATTTAGGCTTTGAGGGCTATGTTGTGGGTAGCGATCAAGTATGGCGTCCTTGCTATTGGTGTGCTACTGCACCTATTGAGCAAGCCTTTTTAGCTTTCGCCCAAAAAGAAAAGGTAAAAAGAGTGGCTTATGCAGCTTCATTTGGTACTGACGTATGGGAATATTGGCCGGAAGCTACAGCCAATTGTGAACAGTTGGCACAAAAATTCGATGCAATATCCGTGCGTGAAGCATCAGGTATAGTTCTCTGCCGTGAACATCTCAAGGTAGAGGCCCGGCATGTACTCGATCCCACTATGCTACTGCAACGAGAAGATTATCTTGCCCTCATCTGTGAGGAAAAGACAAAAGCTTGCCGAGGTAGTCTGATGACATACATTTTGGACTGTACCCCCGAAAAAGCGGAAGTGATTCGTCAAATAGAGCGACTAAAGAAACTAAAGGCGTTTTCCACCAATTCACGAGCCGATGATGAGCGAGCACCTTTACATCAAAGAGTTCAACCTGCTGTGGAGCAGTGGTTACGTTCTTTTCGTGATTGTCAGTTTGTGATTACTGATTCTTTTCACGCTTGTGTTTTTTCCATTCTTTTTGGCAAAGAATTTTTGGTGATAGGTAATAAAAAACGTGGCATGGGACGTTTTTATTCCTTGCTTCGGATATTTGGGCTTGACGATCGTTTGGTCGATCCTACAAATTTTGACTACGCCCGATTAAAGCCCATTGATTGGGCTGATATCAATACTCGATTGGAGCAACTCCGAACTACTTCAAAAGATTTTATACAATCAGCATTGAAAGAATCATGAGAGACTCTTCCAAACTTATTATTAAGAATTCTGCATTTCTATACTTTCGTATGGTTATTGTTATGGCAGTGGGATTCTTCACTAGTCGTGTAGTGTTACAAACGTTGGGCGAGGTCGATTTTGGTCTGTACAATGTAGTAGGGGGTGTCGTGGCCTTTCTCTCTTTTCTTACCTCTACTATGAGTGCAGCTTCGGCTCGTTTTATAACATTTGCATTAGGTAAGGGTGATGAAGTCGAGACAAGGCGTGTATATCGGGTAACCTTTACCATACATGCATTGGCTTCTTTTGTTATTCTAATCTTGTTAGAGACTGTGGGATTGTGGCTGTTTTATCAACTCAATATTCCGGACGATAGAACTACTATCTGTATGTGGCTCTATCAGTTTAGTGTTGTTCAAACCTTTTTCGGTTTTGCAACAGTACCTTTCGGAGCTTCCGTAGTGGCGCACGAACGGATGAATTTTTATGCTTATATGAGCATTTACGATGTAGTGGTGAAGTTGTTGGTACTATATGTATTGGTTTATTTGCCCTATGATAAACTCATGTCATATGGTACGCTTTGTTTTTTGGTTTCCATATCGGGCATGGCCATCAATGTAGTCTATTGCTATTGTAATTTCAAAGAAATATCTATCAAGCCTTTATTCTCTAAGGATATTTTGATACCTATTACTCGGTTTTCGGGATGGAGTATGGTGGCGTCGCTCTCTTATATGTTGTCATCACAAGGAGTTGCCTATCTCATCAATATTTATTGTGGAGCTGCTGTAAATGCAGCACAGGCTATTGGTAATCAAGTACGCAACATTATCGGACGTTTTACTTCAGGATTTAATACCGCACTCAATCCGCAAATTACTAAGAGTTATGCTCAAGGGGACTACGAGTATATGAATCTTCTGATAAACAATGCTTCTCGCTATAATTTCTTAGTACTTTTTGTTGGATCTATGCCAGTTTACCTCATTCTACCGGAATTGCTGGAATTATGGTTAGGTACAGTGCCCCAATATACCGTGCAGTTTGCGCAGGTATTAATAATAGGTTCCATTCTTGACGGTATGATAAGTCCCCTTATGGTCGCTATTAATGCTACAGCTAAACTCAAGTGGACACAATTGGCACAAACCCTTTGTCTCTTTTTAGCATTTGCTGGTCAATGGTTGCTGCTTAAGGAGGGGCTGGAACCGGAATGGGTTTATATTTGGTATTATATCTGTCTCTTTTTTGCATATATTTCACGTGTTCTTATTCTTCGAGATTATATTAATATGTCTATCACGCGCTATTTCAGAGAAATTATAGGCACGATGGTGGTAGTTTCTACTGTATCTATACTTACTTATGTTGCCATCTGTCATTTGTATCAACTTAATATCATAGCTAATATCATTATAGGTTTTGTTTGCGCAGCCATCCCTGTATGGTTTATTGGATTGAAAAAAAACGAGCGAGCTTTGGTCTTGAAAGCAGTGCGACGAGTTATTTTAAAAAAATAGATTTATGCCAGAAGTTATATCTATTGTAGTACCGGTATATAATGCCGAACGTACTCTTAACGAATGTGTAGACAGCATTCTATCTCAAACTTATTCCCACTTCGAATTGCTACTTGTCGATGATGGAAGTACAGACAAAAGCGGTGTGATTTGCGATGCTTACGCGGCGAAAGATTCCCGTGTACGGGTATTTCATAAACCGAATGGAGGTGTAAGTTCTGCTCGTAATTTAGGAATCGATAACATTTGGGGGGGGTATTTAACATTTGTTGATTCAGATGATTACGTTGATCGTAACTACTTATTACATCTTATCGAAGCATTTGGCGGAAATATGGATTTAGTAGTTGGGGGATATCAATCATTTGGTGATTCTAGATTTGAATGGCGCTATGAATCAAAGTGTTATGAATATGCAGAACTAAGTGACTGTTTTGGAAAACATATCGCTGAAATGCCCTTTACGGCACCTTGGAGCAAGTTGTATCGGATGTATATAATACAGGAGTATCACATACGTTTTGACACTCGTATGAAGTGTGCCGAAGATGCTTGCTTCAATAAAGAATACTTATGCCACGTGCGTGGAATTGCTTTGATACCATATTCAGATTATTTCTACTATTCTGTAAATAGTAGTGAAAAATATGGAGCGAATGGAGAGGACTGTGTTTATGGTGCCTTGCAAACCATTCGAAAATATGAACAGTTGACAGCTATACATTCTTTTGACTATCAGCATGCTATTAAGGCTATAATAAGTATCCATGGCGGACGTTTTTATGCCTATCAGTTGAACAAGTCTTTCTCTTTGTATGGCTTTAAAGAGTTTGAAATGACTTATCATGCGCTTTTTCCCTATCTTCCGATGTTGCGGGATAGTGGGGGACGTGTGCAGAAAATATATAATACTTTCATCACTCATGATTGTCTTGTATTGGCTTTTGTTCTTGTTCGTTTGTTGGCGTGTGTGAAAATTATATTGAATGCAAATCTTCGGATTTATTAAACGATAATGGGAAATCACAATGTACTTCCGGCAATGGCTGTACAACGATGGGTGTATATTAAATATTTTTGTGCACTGTCAGTAGTTGTTAGCCACTTGTGTAAACTGATATATCTTGGTCCTGCATTTTCGCAGTTTTTTGACTTTGGTACATATGCGGTAGCTATATTTTTCTTTCTTTCGGGGTATGGATTATCATATTCTTGTATTTATAAGAAAAATTATTTGAAAAACTTTTTAAAGAGGAGGCTTTTGAAAATATTTCTGATTTATTTCATAGCAACATTGTTATGGGTGGTTATCTGTCTTCCATTTGTAGAAATAAATATATATGACCTCTGGAGAATATGTTCTGTTTATCCCATTCTCCCATATGGATGGTATTTTGTTGTCTTGATGGTTTTATATCTCATTTTTTATCTCTCCATGAAATGGACTTATTCTTCTGTCTTAATTTATATCGTATTGATTGTTGGCTATATAGTATGTTTCCTATCGGGAATAGGTGAATGGATATATATGACATCGCCTTGTTTTGCATTAGGTATATGGTATGCGGAAAACGAAGATCGTTTTTCTGTATTCATTCATCGATATAAGTATAGGATATTTGTGGCGTTACTGATTGCTTTCGGGTGTTCGTGGCGTTCATATTTCTTAAAGATGCTTCATGTGCAATATACTCTGCAAACATTCAATGGGATTATCGCTTGTACCATAAGTGCATTGGCTTTGGTTGGCGTCATTATTGTAATTTTGGAAACTTGTAAACTACCATTTCTTACTAGCAATCATCTTCCTGATTATTCTTTTGAAATATATCTTTCACAATATATTTCCATACCTTTTGTTATGTATTATATGAATCACTCCACATCAAGTACAATGTTTACGATCGCTAATTTTCAATGCGTTGTTTATCTTGTATTTATGACAGGTATACTTGTTTTCTTATTTCATCTGATCATTCATAAAATTCAAAAATATGTATCAAAATAAGAGACCTTTACATATCCTTATGCCTATGGCGGGCGAAGGTTCCCGCTTTTTTAAAGAGGGATGGACTACCCCCAAACCTCTGATCCGGCTGAATGACAAGGAACTATTCTTGCGTGCCATCAGTAGTGTTGACATTCCCGGAGTAGAGATGAAATACAGTTTCATTGTACGCCAAGAACATATTGACAAATATGCTATTGACAAAGGTATCAAGAAAATTCTTCCTCATGCTAATGTCTTTGCTGTGCAGAAGACAACACGTGGGGCTGTGGAAACTTGTTTGATGGCACGAGAAGCGATTGCTGCCGAGGATGCGGTACTAGTGATGGATTGTGATTTGGAATTCCGTAGCCAAGAATTTATTGCATTGCTTAAAGATATATTGTCACAACCGGTTGATGTTGCAAATGGTGGCGTTTTGGTCAGCTTTGATTCAGAGGAACCCCGATACAGTTATGCGGAGATAAATGACGAGGGTGTTGTGGTACGTACTGCCGAGAAAGAGGTAATCAGTAATCATGCTCTTTGTGGTGCTTACTTCTTTTCGTCAGCTAAATCTTTCTTTTTTGCAGCCGATAGCTTGATGTGCGAAGCTAACTTTTCAAAGCCTGAATATTATGTGAGTTTACTCTATAATTATTTATTGCAGCGAGGAGAAACAGTGCGGCTTGCCAAAATGGAGGAATACTATTCATACGGCACACCTGAAGAATTAAAACAATATGCACACAGAGAAACAGGATGGAAGTAAAATTAATCATATCTGACTTTGACGGAACATTGGTAAATACTTTCGAAGCCAATTATAGAGCTTATACTGAAGCGTTTGTCCAGTGTGGCCGGAAACTAACTCGTGATTCTTACAGGCGGTGTTTCGGCTATAGGTATGATGACTTTATGCGAGCGGTAGGTATTGACGATGCTGACGTACAGCAATGCATCAGGAAAATAAAGGGAGAGGTATATCCTTTATACTTTGATTATTTACAACCTAACGAACCTCTTATCAGTTTCATTCGTGCGTTTCATTGTAGTGGGGGAAAAACAGCTATTGCTTCTACTGCCCGTCGATTGAATTTGACGAATGCATTAGAATATATGCATCTTACCGACATCTTTGATTGTATTTGGGCAGGTGAGGATGTGACGACCGGTAAACCAAACCCTGAAATCTATCTCAGGGTGATGGAGAAGATGGAAGTGTCTGCCACGCAGACTCTGATATTTGAAGATTCGGAAGTAGGTTTTGAAGCTGCAAAAACCTCGGGTACACACTTTATAAAAATAAACCAAGCTTTTTATGGAAATTGAAGTGAAAGGTCATAGTGGATGCTCTATTGATATAGTGCGCGAAGGGAAGGAGCTTTTTATCCGGAAAGGTACGCGCGATCCTAAATATGTAGAGAGGCTTTACTCACAGGCGTTGAAACAACAGAAAGCCGGAGAGCAGGAGTACCAGTTTATCCGTATACCACAGATTATGTGCATTGAGAAGAGTGCACAGCAAATGGTGATGAAGATGGAATACGTCTATTCGCACAATTTTGTGGATCATTTCGAGGCAGCTGGTTTTGAACAAGTGAGCTATTTTGTGAAGGCTGTGCGTCTTTTTTTGAAACGGGAAATAGATCAGTCGGTAGTGATGAATGTGCCTCGTACACTGATTCTTGATAAGTTTGAAGATGTGAATAGCAAGGTGTGTGGTAATGCGATGATTTGCAATGATGAAGAGGTGAAGCAATTGATGTGGCAATCGGCAGCCTGCTTTGAGGCATTACCGGAGGTGCTGGAGATACCCGTGGGGTGCTGTCATGGTGACCTTACTTTCTCGAACATTCTTTTCAATGGCAATAACTACTATTTGATTGATTTTTTGGATTCGTTCATTGAATCGCCTTTACTCGATATGGTAAAGTTGCGCCAAGATACGTGCTATCGCTGGAGTACCTTGATGTATGAGGGAGATTTTGATGAAACACGTTTTCATATCGTGGCCGATGCCATCGACCATCAGCTTGATGAACATTTCTGTCGGTACACTTGGTATCGTGATTTTTATCACCCCTTACAACTGATGAACTTCCTGCGTATCTTGCAGTATGTCAAGGAAGAGAAGGTGGCAAACTATCTGAAGAAAACGATTCATAGTATTTTAAATCATGAGTAAATATACACTAATTGTTCCTATAGCTGCTAATACTGAAAAGAGCCGGGAGATGCCATATCTGTTTGGTCTTGATGATAATGGATGGATGTATTGTGTGAAGTCCATCACAGGCTTGCCTCTTGATGTCTTTAGTGACATTTATTTTACTATTTTGCATAAGCATAGCCAATGTTATCGTCTGAAAGAGATGATGCAAATACAGTTTGACAGACTGGGGATAGCCGACAAAGCTCACGTCTTTGAATTGGAAGAACCAACAGCCTCACAGCCTGAAACTTTGTATTATACAGTGAAGCGCAATGCTATTACCGGTGCTGTACTCTTTAAGGATGCCGATAGCTATTTCGTCACCGAGGTACACCCCGAGAATATGCTTTATACCTTCCCGCTCGATGGGTTACAGATGGTTAATCCTCAAAATAAGAGCTATGTAACTATTGATGATATGTACTATATCACTAATATCATTGAAAAAAAGATTGTGAGCCGTTTCTTCTGTGCGGGTGGTTATGGTTTTGAAGAGGTGTCAGACTTTGTACAGGAGTACGAAAACCTTTCTGATTTGTCACAACTTCATCTGTCACACATTGTCTATTCATTGTTGCTTCAGCAGGTACACTTCCGCCCGAAAATGGTGAAAGAATATCAAGATTGGGGTACGAAGGCGGATTTCAAAAGAGCGTACTGATATGATAATGTTGAGTTGATTAATTTTATAATATGCAAATTTCGAATTTATTTCGCCGCAATTGGTGGGCGATCTTTTACTTTAATTTCAAGATGTTGCCTTTTAAACAGGCTATTAAATTCCCGTTTGATTTTTATGGTCCGATAAGGTTCGAAAGTTTAACAGGGAAGGTGGAGGTACCGGCCGATATTTATCGTGGTTGTTTTCAGTTCGGTCGATGTGAACATGAAATATTTCCTTCATCAAAGATGATTCTCTCTATTAAAGGTGTATGGAAGTTTAAAGAAACGCTTTTCAATATAGGTACCGGTTCAACCATCGAGATTGGTGAACATGCCGTATTGGAGTCGGGGGGGGATATATTGATTGCCCCACATTATCGTATTGTAATAAAGAAAGGAGCAAAGATTGGTAGTCATGTACGAATAAGTTGGGAGGGGCAGATGTTTGATTCTAACTTTCACTATATGCGTAATATAGCAACGGGTGATATTCCTTTTATCAATAAGGAAATCGTAATTGGCGATCATTGTTGGATTGGAAACCGAGTAATAGTGAATCGTGGTACAAAGCTACCTAACTATACAATAGTGGCTGCTGGTAGCCTAACGAATAAGAACTATGCCAAAGAGGGAAATACACATTTAACTATTGCCGGCTGTCCTGCCAAAGTGGTGGCTGAAGGTTTCGAACGTATATATGAAACGCTCGAAGAGGATTTGTGTATTGAATTGAATGAACGCGAATATAGAGAAAACTTATGAAACTAGGAATAACTTATTGTGGCCGTGAACGCAAAGGGTTATGGAGTGGCACATGGGATGCATTTGATATTAATTTCTCAAGACATTCAGATATAGAGAGTTTGGAATGGGCTTCTGTTTTTCCCGCTATACCTACGTGGTATCAGAAGTTGCTTACTGCCTATAGCCGATTTTTCTATGTTAAAGACGGGAATCCTTTCGAACAGCAAATGTATCCCTTCTTTGAGCGGAAAACGTTGATAGAGGTTAAGAAGATGCAAGCCGAATGGATTATAGCTAAGACGATAACTGATGGATTTCCTAGTGATAAGAAGTTCTGTACCTATATAGATGCTGATTTTGAAGAAGTGATGAAAGTGGATCTGAATCGTTCGAAGCCATTGTTCAATTTCTATTTGAATTATTATCACCGCAAAGTGGGTAAATCCTACAGAAGACAAAACCTTATATTTACTCAAAATGAGTGGACACGGCAATCGCTTATCAAGAAGTTTGATTTGCCTGAAGAGAAAGTGATCAATGTAGGTTTTGGTATCAATCTTAAAGCCTACGATGGTGAAAAAAAATATGATAACGATTTATTATTAATTGTTCTACGTCAACACAATGCTAAAGTGAAGGGGTTGGATTTGTTGATTGAGGCTTTGCCATTGGTGCGAAAAAAATATCCCAATGTGCGTTTGGCTGTTGTGGGTAATAGCCAATATCAAGGGGTAGAGAGTGTGGATTGCTATGTGGAAACCTCGCGTGAAAAGACTGTGGAGCTATTTCAACAAGCTAGCCTTTATGTGATGCCGTCGCGTAACGAACCTAATGGTATGACTTATCTTGAGGCTCTTTGTAACAAAGTGCCATTTGTCGCTTTAAATCGCTTTGCTACTCCAGAATTTTCGGGTTATGGTAAATGGAGCTTTCTGTGTGAACAAGAAGAGGTTACGGAATTAGCAACTGTTATCATTGAGGCGTTGAGTGATAGGCAACGTTTGAAGGTGATGGGTGAACAGGGACAACTCTATGTGAAAGACACTTATCGTTGGGAGAAAGTAGTAGATAAAATGTGCAATGCAATGAAGACTTATAAAGGATGAATGAATTAAAAACACCTTACGTTTCTATTATTGTGCCGGTATATAATGTGGAGACATATCTATGCACTTGCCTTGATTCTATTGTGGATTGGATTTTTACAGATTGGGAAGCCATTCTAATTGATGATGGGTCGAAGGATAAAAGTGGTGCTATTTGTGATGAGTATGCAGCACGAGATCCTCGTTTCAAAGTAATTCATCAAACGAATGCTGGAGTTAGTGCAGCACGCAATGTAGGGCTGGATAGAGCGAAAGGTGTATGGATTTGGTTTGTCGATTCGGACGACTTGATAGATAGTGGCCTCCCTGTAGACCGGACTTTGCTAGATAAATATGATTTAGTGATATATAATCTTCAAATGTTTGCTGATGGTGAAGAGATACAACGAAAATTACAAAAATATTCTCATTCGGAGATTGGTGATACGAAAGAAATATTATTGAAAAATAATATTTCTTCGTATCACCAATCTCTGTGGTACCACAGAGATGGGTGCGCTGCGCAAATTCGGTTCACGCATGGTATCCGTCTTGGTGAAGACGGTGAATTTATGCGAAAGTATGAAATATTATGCAAAAAGCCTGTTCGGGTCAATTATTGTAACTATTACTATCGCATACGCCAAGGATCTGCCACACAATCTCCTCATACTCATCAAGCATTGATAGAAGATACGCTGAAGGTGCTGTGTAATCTTTTGCTGTTTATGGTAGAGCACAAGGTTGCGTATCAGCCTTGGTTAGCATTGCGTATGGAACGTACACTACGGTCTATACTCAATTCGGCATCATTATCAGTAAATGGCTATTCTGAAGCTACTATTTTACAGAAAGAATATAGAACTATAGTGAATGCTTACAAGAAGGCAGGGTATCCTTTGTGTAATAAGTGGTTATTAAAATTAGCTTATCAAAATATGTTCCTTTGTTTACAGCTGCTTAAAGTCAAAAAGAAACTGTTATAATGCATATGAGAAATTCTTCGTTTGAACTATTGAAATACTAAGTTTAATGAAAGTAAATTATGATTATTCATTTGTGTCTCCTAAAGAGCAAGAAAAGGTTCGAAAGGAAAGTTCACTCGTTGTAGAGGTGGATAAGAGTTTGAAGGTGAGTAAGTTCGATAACGCTTATGTACTTCCGCTGATTTGGGCGGGTACTCGCGGAGGGGTTTCTACCGAAAATGGGGAATTGATAAAGTCAACTTCAACTCAGCATATTGTGGACTTATATGATTATGATAAAGATAAGGTGGTACGTAATCATAAACGGGCCATTTATATTGGTTCCTTTTCAAACTATGTATGGGGACATTGTTTTACGGAACACTTTGGTAAATTGTGGTTTCTTGATACACCTGAATGTGCACAATTACGTTCTGAAGGGGTGGAATTGGTTTATGCAGCCCAGTATGAAGAAAAACAATATTTTAAGGAGTTGATACGACTGGCTGGATTGAATATATCCGATGCACGCCGGATTACAATGGTGGAACAGTTTGATGAACTTTATCTTCCCGATGATTCTTTTTTTTCAACAGAGATGTGTGAACCCCGGTATTTTACTACTATTTATCGTACTACCATTAAGAAAGTTAAGGAAAATGTATTCAAAGAAATGCAGGGTGGGAGTTTTATAACTTATGATAAGATATATTTAACTCGAACACAAGGAACTTTTAGTCGCTTGATGCGTGACTTTGGTGAGAGAAAAATTGAAAAAGTTTTTGAAAAATGCGGTTATAAAGTGATAGCTCCAGAGAAATTAACGGTGCAACAACAGATATGGTTGATGATGCATGTTGATTATTTGGCAACAACAGAAGGTTCTGTTGCTCATACGGCAGTATTTTGTAAAGAGGGTACTCATATAGCATTATTGCGTAAGGCCGATTGGGTTAGTATGCACCAAGTTGCTGTGAATGAGTGCGCTAGGCTTGAAGTCACCTATATTGATGCTCATCATTCTACCTATAATCCTAAAGATAAACCTTGGGCAGGACCTTTCTATCTGTATTTGTCGCCTTATCTGAAGCATTTTCTAGGAATTAAAGAGTTCTCTTTGCCCCCTTATTTGCAATTTGATTATTGGATTTATTGTTTACGTGAAGTCTATATGCGGACACTGCGGCAGAATAAAATGGTTGATAGTATGGTTCGCAAACTGATAAAATAGCTGTTTGATGGTGAAATTGAGTATAATATTACCCATATATAAGGTGGAAGCCTTTTTACCCCGTTGTCTTGATTCGCTATATCGACAGGATATGCCTGAAGATGAGTATGAAGTAATTGCAGTAATTGATGGTAGTCCTGATCATTGTGAACGCATAGCCCGAGAATATGCCGGAAAGCATAGTAACATGAAAGTGGTAGTGCAACGGAATCAAGGGGTGAGTACTTCACGTAATAACGGTCTGCAGATAGCTAAAGGAAAGTATGTATGGTTTGTTGATCCGGACGATTTTATAGAAGAAAATTGTTTGAAGGCTCTTTACCGGAAGTGCATAAACGATCGTTTGGATATGATGCCGTTTGGTATTCGTTTTTGCCATGAGCATAGAGCTTCTCTACATGATGAAGGGCAATTGAATAGATTGCCCGATGTAGTGACTGGTATTAATTATTTGCTAGGAGGATTTTGCTATAGGCAACCTTGGACGGTAGTATTTCGTAAAGTCTTCTTGCAAGAAAACAATCTTCGTTTTGCCGATGGATATGTGCATGAGGATGAGGAATTTATGCCAAGGGCTTATTATTTAGCAAAGCGTGTAGCATATTGTCAACAACAGGCTTATTATTATTTTATACGGCAGGGACAATCTATATCTACGACTCAAAGTCCTAATCGTGCTAAAGGGTTGATTTATGCTGCGGATAGTCTTTATGGTTTTATCAATGAACATGAGACTGATCACCAAAGTGCTATTTATAAGTTTTTCTGCCAGCGGGTGAGTGACTGTGCTTTGCAGGGAATAAATTTTGCAGATGTACAAATGGCATTAGAAGTAAAAATGAGACCTTATTATCCCTTTCCCATTTATAAAACATGGTCTCTAAAGAAAAAAATACAATATGTAGTGGTAAATTTTTCAATCCGACTTTATAAGTGGATTAAAAAGTAGATGAATAAATATTGATGGATCAAAAAGATAAACAACCATTAGTGAGCGTGATTGTTCCCATTTATAATACGGAACAATATCTCGATGCTTGTGTAGGTGCATTGGTAACACAAATTTATACCCATATAGAGATTATCTTGGTGGATGACGGGAGTAAAGATAGCAGTGGGGCGATGTGTGATGAATATGCCCAGAAAGACAGTCGTATACGGGTTTTGCACTTACAGAATGGTGGCGTATCTCATGCTCGAAATAAAGCACTCGAAGTGATGAAGGGCGAATGGGTATGTTTTGTTGATGCTGATGATGAGGTAACACCTTATTATGTGCAACATTTTGTTGATGCCATTGAAGAGGGCATAGATATAATTATATCAGAAGCGATATTTGTACATGAAGGCGGTGTGCGTGAGAAGTTGTCTTATAAAAGTTATGGTATACTACCATTGACCGAAATTTTTTCGGTCAATGAGCTAAGTGCTCATGGATATGCATGGGCCAAGTGCTATCGCACTTGGCACATGCACTCGGTTACGCATGGGCCGACGCTGCGCTTTCCTGAAGAGATAAAATTTTCGGAGGACTTGCTCTTTGTGATGCAGTATTTGGCGGTAAGTCCACGAGCTAAATACATTCCTTATGCTGATTACATCTACTATCTACGCAGTGGAAGTGCCAGCTGTAGAGTGTTTCCTTTTGAAGTGGAACGAAGTTGCTTTTGTCGATATATCGAACAGATGAATCAGTTGTCGGTTTTAGCGGGAATGGATTTGATGCAAGTATCTTCATCGGCTTCCATTCTTGCCATGCTCTTTGCCCGGGTGCGCAACTGTATGTATCTGTGTGGTGAACTTACAAGAACGAGGCGTGTGGAGTTTTACCGATCGGTAACGTATGAAGTGAAAAATGCTATTTTGAATCATTCGCAATCATCTAATGTGTTTGTTCGGACTGGATATAGGTTATTTATGACAGGCGAACATTGGTATTTGTTGGATACCTATTTCAATGTAATAATGAATTTGAAACATTTTTTGTCAAGAAAGAATTGAGTAGAATGAAGCATATTGGAGATAATAGCGGGAAGCAGCGATTGGGATGGATTGATATGATGCGTGGTATTTGTATGTTCTTGGTAATATTGCATCACAGTGGAGCACCGGATTTGTATCAAAGATTTTTATCTCCTTTTTTTCTAAGTGGTTTCTTCTTTATATCAGGCTATCTCTTTATGAATCCGCAAAAGCCTTTTGATGGAAGATTGAAGTTGATTCGGGTTGTAGAGACTTTGCTGATTCCATATTTTCTGTATGCTACGTTGACGTATTTCGTTAAGGCTCTCTATGTGGAGGTCTGGCAACAGGAAAACTGGGATATCTTTATTCTCTACCTTAAAGAATTGCTGGTGGGTAAGAAACTTTGGTTTATGTCGGTATTAGTGGTATGTGAAGTAGCGTTGACAGCATTTTTATCTATCTCCCGCAAGTTAATGTGGATAGCGGTCTTTACAGTGAGTGTGGGTGTGCTGTGGTGTATTACTCCACTATCTTCTGGAAAGTTTTATCCTTGGTATTTGAGCCAAGCTTGTATTGCATTGCTCTTTATGTCGGCAGGTATAGTGGTAAGAATGAATAGGCGAATATTGCAAGTGGTGACGATGAAAAGTATAACTATTATTTTAGGTGTAGTTTTTTTAGTCTGGGTAGCGTTGGATTATCACTACCATTTGGCTTATATCATGTTTGCCAGTAATTGCTTCGAACCGTTGTGGCTTTTTCTGTTAGTGGCCTTATTGGGAATAATGTCTTTAATAGGGATGGTTTCATTTTTACCCAATTTCTCGTGGCTCGTGGCTTTAGGAAGAAATACATTGGTATTCTATTTTTTCTCTAATCAAGTGATGATGTTGGTATTCGTTCAGGTGGAGAGATTTCAAATAGGTAATTTTTATATTAGTTCGTGGCTGGTGGCAATAACCAGTAGTCTATTGTTGACCATACCTGTAGTGGTATGCAATAAGTATCTGCCATGGATGGCAGGTAAATGTAATATTATCTCAAAAAGATATTCGTTATGATGAAATTCTTAAAAACTCCTTCAATATGGATGCCCATTGTTTTTGCTCTCATGGACATGGCGGGGCGTATTGGTAATATCGGGTTTACGCTCTATTATCCATTGTTGCTAATATTGGCGCTTATATCTTTGAAACACAGAAATAGAACGGACGGGATATTTGGTTTTTATCTGTTGGCTTGTGGCATAAGTATTCTATTCAATAGTATTCCATCATTCTATAATATTTATGTACGATTTGTTGTATATATTTTACTTTTTGTGGCTTTTACTCCCTTTGTAAACAGTAGGTATATATCGGTGTTGAGGATGAGGAGTATTCAGTATTTCTGTTTCTTCACAGTGTTTATAGTCGGCATAAACTTCGCATTCTTTAAAGGAGGTAATATTTCTGCTGCTCAACAACAGATTTATCAGAATGTGGGCATGTATGTCGGTAGTACGGGTAATAATGAAATGGGTGCCTTAGGCGCAATTAGTCTGGCTTATTTGGCTGGACTTTTGATGTATTGGAAGCAAATCTTAAATAAAATATGGATTGCTGTTATTGGTTTATTTATGGTTTCGAATGTGGCTATGCTATTGATGGCTTCGTCACGTAGTGCAGTGTTTTGTGCATTCGCCGCTATTATCAGCATGATATATGTGAAAAATAAACGAAACTTGGGTTCTTTTGCTGGTATTCTATTGGGGCTTTTTTTCTTGATTTTTGCACTCTATCCTTTTTTTTCTGAATATACACGAGGTATTATTGAGTTTAAACAGGGTGGAGATTTGAGTGATTTTGATACGCACTCGCGTGATGCAATATGGGCATTGCGTATGGAGGAGTTTAAAAGTAGTCCGTTTTGGGGTATTGGATTTGGAACAATTTCGGATTATAACTCATGGACGATAGCTAGTGGTGGTACAGTGGAAACTGGTTCAAGTTGGCTTGCGGCATTGAGTCAAACAGGATTATTGGGGACAATACCTATTGTGTGGATAGTAGGTGGAAATTTGAAATGGTTGTTATTTTCAAAGAAAGATCATGATTATCTCACCGTATTACTTACAGGACTCACTGTGTTTTTTACCATTCACCCTATTTCGGAAGGCTATTTTACGACAGTAGGTGCTATACTGTGTGTACTCTTCTGGACTATACAGGGGTTGGTATACAGTCTGCGTAAAGGTTTCTTTAAAACTTCAGATATACCCTTATTAGTGATTAATCAACGTAAATTCAGACTGTTTTAAGCATGGGAACTACTAGCTGTAATAATGTACCTGAAAAGGCTATCACAAGACCACGTTATGTTTGGTTGGATTATGCTAAGGTGCTTTGTATAATCAGCGTGGTGTATGGACACTGTGTGGCCAATGTGGTGAGTAGTTATATTTATCTGTTTCATGTACCGGCATTCTTTATCATTAGTGGAATGCTTTATCGTCCTAAACGCTATGTAGATACGTTGAAAAGTTTGTTTGTACCGGTACTGCTCTTTAGTCTGTTGCTTTACCCATGGCATCTGTATGGCATTTGGAATCAAGGGCGTGGTTGGTCGTTCGAGACTATAGTGACGGAGTTTATAATGGGATTGTTCTGCTATGACTTTAAGGTGGGGTACCCTATTATTCCTCCTTTCTGGTTTGTGATGACATTACTTGTGATGCGTCTCATGGCTGACACATTGGCGAAATTGAGTGTAAACGGATGGTGGATTCTACCGTTTTGTGTGGCAGTGCTCTACTTTTCGAGGGGAGAACACATTTATTATGATTATCTGTTTCTGCCACAAAGAGCTTTGCTCTGTTTCCCATTCTTCCTTCTGGGGCAGAAGATGAAACCTTATCTGTCTAGGATAGGACGATGGAGAATGTGGCTAGCTATAGGCGGTATAGTGGTGGGGATCGTATTTCTGTATCGGTTTGGATCGTTTAATGCGCTGGCGTGTGGTACTAATCTGTTTCCTTCGTTTTACATTATTCCGGTCGTCGTGTCTTTCGGTATATTCGGATTTTGTATGATGGTGGAGAAATGGATGAGAAAGCCGGATTGGATAACCGTACTATCAAACGGTACATTGGTGATATTGGGGCTACACGAATTGCTGTTAGTAGTAATGCGTAGGCTATCGGGCGGATGGAGTACCCGCTTCCCTGTGGTAGAGGTGGTGATAACTATACTGCTGCTTTATCTACCTATGGTGTGGATACAAAACAATATCCCTTGGTTGATTGGTAAATTTAAGAGTAAATAGAATAGATAACATAGATATGATACCTAAAATTATTCATCTTACTGCAAAGACCAAACGACTGTCGGCAGAAGAAAAAATATTGTGGAAAAAAAATCAGAAAGTATTAAACGATTGGCAATTCAAATTGTATGATGATGCTGATAACCTAGCTATTGTGAAGCAATACTTTCCGGAACATCTCGATAAATACAACTCTATCAGTAAGGGGGTGGCGAAAGCTGATATTGTTCGATGTATGTATATGTATGTGTTTGGTGGACTTTATGCGGATACTGATTATCGCTTTTTGACCCATATTCCTGTAGAACTGATGAAAACGAAGTGCGTGATACCGGCTGAACAATGGATAGATGGAAAGCATCCTTATTTGGGCAATTGTATCTTCTTCTCCGAGGCTAAATATCCTTTTTGGAAGGCATATGTGAATCATGTGTTTGATAGTTTGGAACTTTCAAATCTCAAAGAGAATAGAATCATTGAGGTTACGGGACCGGGCGGGATAACCGATTTTTATATGGTGCATCGCAGTGAATATCCCGAGTTGGTAATAACGCAAAAAAATGTATTTCATCCTTTATTAAAGGCACACCATTTGTGGGTGAAAACGGATATGACAACTGTTGGTGTTCATTTTTGTTTCGGTTCATGGCGTAGTAAACACACGTTATTGAAATATATTTTTAAATTACGTCAACTAATGCAGGCTTTGGGGCTATTTTTGAGATAAAGGGCATGGCTGATTCAAAAAGAATAGAATGGATTGATCTCTGCAAAGGATTGGGCATCTTCTTAGTAGTGATAGGACACACCAGTATCGCGCAAATATCGCAAACGCTTTACGACTGGATATACTCCTTTCACATGCCGATGTTTTACATGCTATCGGGCATGGTGTTTAATCCTGCCAAGTACAACTCTTTTAGAACTTATTTACAGCGGCGGGTGAAGACACTGGTAATTCCCTTCTTTATCTTGAATACAATTTTGTATCTCTGTGCCAGATGGGCGAATTTGCCTAATATACAGCCTCCGATGTCTGAATTACTGACCGGTGTATTGGCTATGTATTTCATACGAGTGCTATTTGTGTCAGAGTTGTGGTACTATGGTTGTTGTCGCTTCTTGAAAAATGGTTGGTTGCGTATAACTGTGATAGTGGGGTTGATTATAATTAGTCATCTATTTCATTTTAGAGTAGGGTGGTGGAGTATATTGATACCTAGTATGCCATTACTTTTCTATGCTTTGGGACATCTCTTAAAAGAAAGTTTGGACAATAGCAAAGACAAAGTGGCTAACAAGTTTTTAGTAGCTATCTGTGTGGGAACCTTGTGGGTGTCACTGTTGGCAATCTCTTATACTCATTCTTTTTATACTTCCATTTTGCTGGCTTTAGTGGGAAGTGCTACGCTTATCAGCTTAAGCATAGTGTTGAGTAAACGGTGTACAGCCATCGTTAAGGATAAAATCAAATTTATTGGCGAAAATACCTTAGTAATAGTAGCGGCACATCAAATAATCTATAACTCCATGAAGCTGATTACTGGTCAATGGATAAATAACGCAATGTTGGAAGGATGTGTGCGTATGTGTTTGCTGTGGGTGGTTTTAATCTTGGTTATAATTTTATTCAACCGATACTTTTATTGGGTGTTGGGAAAACAAAAGCGATCATAAATGACTTTACTTTTTTTTCAGAATTGTGTAAGTCCGCATCAAATGCCTTATATAAAGGAGTTGGTACATATACAGGATGTGGACAAGGTGATATTAATTACTCCTCGCGTAATATATGATGAACGGGCAGAAATGGGGTGGGAAAATAATGATTTATTGAAGGATAAAGGTCTGGAATTTCATTTAACTCCATCACTCGAGGATGTAAAATGTTTGCTTTCAGTTGATAATTCATTGGTTTGTTTATTTTCGGGTATTCGAGCTGATGATGATGTATTTGTTTGGTTCCGCTTGTCATTAACTTATCCTGTAAAGAGGTACATTATCACTGAAGCTCCTTTTACTTATCATAAGCCGTTGTGGATGCATTATGTGCGTTTTTATCTACAAGATTATCGCTTTGTAAAAGATATAAAAGGAGTTTTTGCTATTGGAGAACAGGCAGTGGATTATTACAAAAGTATATCGAATAGATGGAACGTTTTTCCTTTTCAGTATGTCACAGAGAAAATCAAACGCACGCTTCCTGTACCAACTGGTAATTTACAACTATTATTTGTAGGAAGTTTGAGTCCCCGTAAAAATGTAGGGATGGTAATCGAAGCCATAAAAGGTATTAGAAATGTAGAATTTACGATTGTTGGCGATGGTGAACAGAGACAACAATTGGAACAGGAAGCTGGAAAAATAGATACGGTTTGTCGTTTTGTGGGGACAAAACCCATGGGTGAAATTTCGACTATCATGCAGCGACATGATGTATTGATATTACCTTCTCTTCATGATGGCTGGGGAGCCGTGGTAAATGAGGCTATAGGATTGGGACTCTATGTGATAGTGAGTGATAGGTGTGGTGCAAAAGCCTTGATTAAAAACAGTGATATAGGTTTAGTATTTAAAAGTAACAATGTTATTAGTTTGCAGAATAGCATTAATCAATGTAAAGAACGAAAGAATGAACTGAGGAAAAAACTTCTATCAAGAATTGAGGGTGCTGATGTAATAAGTGGCAAAAAAGTAGCGGCATATTTTATGAATTGTTTGAACATGTGAAAGAATATGTGATGGGCGTAAGAAATAATTATAATTAGGCAAATTTATAGCAAGTATTGGTATAGTGGCATTGCATGTGTCTCCTTTAAGTGATCAATGTACGATTGGATTTATACATCAAATATTAGGCTTTTCAACAAGTTTATGTGTACCCTACTTTGCAGTGAGTGCTTTCTTATTATTTAACAGAAATGGAGTGTCTTGTTGGAAAGGGTTACTTAATTTTATGAAGCGTATTTCTATTCTCTATTTTCTTTGGTGGAGTATTCATTTGGTGATAACGAGGGACTTCTCAATCTTTTCGAATTTCAGTTTTTCCTCTCTATTTCAAACTTTTGGAGGTTCGTAGTTTTATGTTTCGCTCGTTACTTCAACAGTACTTGTGATGATATTGGCACGAGTCAATGAATGGTTGATGATTGTTATTTCAGCATTGGTTTATGCCTACTTTATAGCATGCAATGAAGGTTTTGCATATAATGTTCTTTATACTTGGTGTATTAATCATACGAATGGATGGTTTTTAAGTTTTCCATACGCTATAGTTTTCACGGCTATTGGGTATATTCTATCTTTGAAAAATGATGGTAAAATCATTAAACTTATTATAATAGATTCTCTTATCGTGATTCTATTTATAGTAGCTGGGAAAACTCTATTTCTGGATGCTATCACATGGATAGGAAGATTAATAAGTATTGAGTTTTTGATGATTTTTACCATCAGCCCTATATGTAGTGTAAATTTGCCTTATCGTTCATTGAGGGCGCTAAGTGTTCTCATTTTTATGACACATTTCTATTATTTTACGTCAATACATAGTTCTATGACAGTTGGTTGGTTAAATCTGGATTTTGTTTTTGTCCTGCTATTGTCGATACTCACCAGTCTTATGTTGCTATGGTTGTCAAAAAGAAGCTATGGTAAAATTATCCAATACTTATATTAATCATTGTGAAACTGGCTAACGTTTAATTTTTATTTATTCACTTCTACTTTGATGAAAATAATACATTATATTCCCTCTATTGATTGTTCTTCGGGAGGTGTAGGGGCATACATGCAACTGCTTGCCAAAGAGTTAGGCAAACTGGTTGAATTACATGTGGTGACACATGAATCGCCCAACATGCTAGAAATACCTAACGTACAGTTGCACTTTATCGCAGGTGGTATCAAACAGTTATTGCAAACTAAACGTGAATGGTGTGCGTTGCTCAATGAGTTAAAGCCTGATGTGGTGCACGAGAATTGTTGTTGGATACCGAGTAGTGCCTTTACACAGAAGTGGGCACAGGATTTAGGGTATAAGGTAGTATTAACACCGCATGGAATGTTGGAACCATGGATACTGAAAAGACACTATTGGACAAAAAAGTTTCCAGCATTGTTGTTCTATCAAAAAGCAGCTGTGAAGAATGCGAACGGGCTTCATGCTACAGCAGAGAGTGAAAAGGAAAATCTCCTCAAATTGGGGTATAATGATAAGATTGTTGTAATAGCCAATGGTATTGACGTGGAGAATATAGAGATGAAGTCGTCATGGAAGCGGAACAAAGAGATTCTCTTCTTGAGCCGTGTACATGTGAAGAAAGGGATTAATTTCCTTCTTGAGGCGGTGGCACAACTTAAAGAACAATTGCAGGGGTACGTGGTACGTATTGCCGGTGAAGGTGATGCAGCATATATAGGGGAATTGAAGCGATTGGCTGTATGCCTGGGAGTGTCGGATTTGATACGGTTTGAAGGTGGTGTATATGGTAACTGCAAATGGAAACTATTCCGCCAAGCAGATTTGTTTGTATTGCCTACACACAGCGAGAATTTTGGTATTGTGGTGGCAGAGGCATTGGCTAGTGGTACGCCTGTAGTAACTACTATGGGTACACCATGGAACGAGCTAGAGAGTCAGCAATGTGGCTGGTGGACAGAGGTAGGTACAGAGGCAACCGTACAAGCACTTCGTAATTTTTTATCGCTTACTGAAGATGAACTGGAGATGATGGGACATAATGGTCGTAAACTGGTAGAGGAAAAGTATTCAGTGTGTAAGGTGGCAAAGGAATTTGTGGATATGTACAAATCAATTTTATGAAAAAGGATTTGATGGAATTTAAAACTCCATACTCGAAGAGTAATAAACTGCGCAGATTGATATGGAGCGTGATTTGGACTTGTTTTGCTCGCCCGTTTCCTCGCTCTACCGCTATGGGGTGGAAGCGTACGCTGCTTCGTGCATTTGGGGCAAAGATTGCACCTACGGCAGTAATTTATGCTACTACAAAGGTGTTTCAGCCTTGGTTATTGGCAATGGATGATTACGCTTGTCTCGCTGAAGGAGTAGACTGCTATAATGCAGCACCTATCTACATCGGGCGTAATGCTACTGTGAGTCAACGAGCTTTTCTTTGTACAGCAGGGCACGATATATCAGATCCACATCATCATCAAACCGACGCTTCTATTGTGATTGAAGACAGGGTTTGGGTGTGTGCAGAGGCTTTTATTGGGCAAGGAGTAACTGTTGGTGAAGGTGCTGTTTGTGCAGCTCGTGCAGTAGTCGTTAAGGATGTAGAGTCATGGACTGTTGTTGGTGGGAATCCGGCAAAGTTTATAAGAAAAAGAGTTTTAAATTATGAATAATTCTATTGCCGCTATTATACTAACGAAGAATGAGGCGAAGCATATCGTACGTTGCATACGTTCACTAGAGGGAGTATGTGATGAGGTGATTGTTGTGGACTCACTAAGTACGGATAATACATGTGAATTAGCTGAAAGTATGGGGGCACGGGTATATCGAAATCCTTGGAGAAACTATGCCACACAGTTTAACTACGGGGTGTATGAGTGTGATATTCAGTCGGAATGGATTTGGCGCATTGATGCTGATGAGTTTTTAGAAGGCAACTTAGGTGCTTCAATGAAGAGAATATTGGCCCAGTGTGATATGGATGTAAATGGCGTTTATGTGCGCAAACGTATAGACTTCATGGGGCGTCCGTTGTTACATGGAGGATGGTATCCATCATATCACTTAAAGGTGTTTCGTAAGGGACATGGTGACTGTGAAAATCGATGGATGGATGAGCATATCCGCCTCTTTGATGGTCAAGCGATCACTGTGAATGAAGGTAATCAGGTGGATGCCAATCTGAATGATTTGACTTGGTGGACGGAAAAGCATAACGGATATGCAACTCGTGAAATGGCTGATATGCTGCTGATGGAGTATGCTATGGATGCTAAAGCACAGGAAGTAGTACCTAAACTTTTTGGGACGGAGGAGCAACGCAAACGTTGGCTAAAAATAAAATACATTAAGTCACCTCTCTTCATACGGCCTTTTATCAACTTTACTATCCGTTATATTTTGAAAGGTGGTTTTCTTGATGGAAAAGAAGGTTTCATCTGGCACATTTTGCAAGGTTTTTGGTATAGAATGCTGGTGGATGCAAAGGTGTATGAATTGAAGAGGCAATGTGGGTGGAATGAAGAAATGATAAAGGCATATTTGAAAGAGAAATTCTTATGAACTTTTGATGTGTGTAAGGTCTTTGATGTATAGTGAAAGTTTATGAAAGTATCTATAATAACGTCGTGCTTTAATCGTGTGACGACGATTCGTGGAGCCATAGAGAGTGTCTTGGTACAGGACTATAATAATATAGAGTTTATTATTGTAGATGGGGCGAGTACAGATGGGTCGTTAGAGATTATTAGAGAATATGAAGATCGTATCTCAACTATTATCTCGGAGCCTGATCATGGAATGTATGAGGCCATTAATAAGGGAATTCGTGTGGCCACAGGCGATGTAATAGGGTTACTGCATTCGGATGATTTTTTCTATGATAATGGGGTGGTAAGCCGTATTGTGGAGCGTATGAGAATCACTCGGGCTGACTTCTTGTATGGAGATGGGCTTTTTGTGAATCCTGATAATACAGATAAGGTTGTACGTAACTGGATTGGAGGTAGTTATCGGCTTTGGAAAGTGCGTCACGGTTGGTTACCACTACATCCTACCTGTTACATTCGTCGCGAGGTGGTAAACCGTTTAGGGCTCTATAACGAAAGCTATAAAATAGCAGCAGATAGCGATTTGTTGTTGCGCTATCTTATTACAGGAGGACTCACGACAACTTATTTGAGGGAGTATATCGTAAAGATGCGTATGGGAGGACTTTCTACTGATAGTGCTAAGCGTAAAAAAATGTGGGATGAGGATATACGGGTGTATGCTTCGCACGGTATGGCTCCTACATTGACGAAGTTGGAGAAAATGGCATGGAAAGTGCCGCAGTTTGTATTAGCATTGTTGAAACGGTAATACAAACTTTTGTAGTGTAGATAATCGATAGGAAATCAATTGTTGTCTTGAAAATTTACAAGGAATAATTGAGTTAAATAATAATATGAAGGTATCGTTTTGATCAGTGTAGAGGAAGTGGAACGTACAGGAAAGAGTAACTTATGAGTAAAAGAAATATTATCATTACCGGTGGTGCCGGATTTATAGGCAGCCATGTGGTGCGTTTGTTTGTGAACAAGTATCCCGATTATCATATTATCAATCTGGACAAGTTGACTTATGCGGGAAATCTGGCTAACTTAAAAGATGTAGAGAATAAACCAAACTATACTTTTGTGAAAGCGGATATTTGTGACTTTGAGATGATGCTGAAAATTTTCAAACAGTATCATATCGATGGGGTCATTCATTTAGCTGCCGAAAGTCACGTGGATCGTAGTATCAGAGATCCGTTTACTTTTGCTCGTACTAATGTTCTGGGAACTCTCTCTTTATTACAAGCTGCCAGGTTAACTTGGGAGTATCTTCCGGAAGGCTATGAGGGTAAGCGTTTCTATCATATTTCAACAGATGAGGTGTATGGAGCATTGGAACTAACGCATCCGGAAGGAAAGTCATCAGAAATATCAGTACACGAAGTATATGGCGATGAGTTTTTCAAAGAGACAACAAAATATAACCCACACTCACCCTACTCAGCTTCGAAAGCAGGTAGTGATCATTTTGTACGCGCTTTTCATGATACTTATGGTATGCCGACTATTGTGACTAACTGTTCGAACAACTATGGACCTTATCAGTTTCCCGAAAAGCTGATTCCATTGTTTATTAACAATATTCGTCATCGCAAACCGTTACCGGTATATGGTAAGGGAGAGAATGTGCGTGACTGGCTCTATGTGGTAGATCATGCAAGGGCTATAGACGTGATTTTCCATAATGGTAAGATTGCGGATACATATAACATCGGTGGCTTTAACGAGTGGAAGAACATAGATATTATTCATGTGATTATTAGGACTGTGGACCGATTACTGGGTAATCCTGAAGGGTATAGCGAGGGATTGATTACTTATGTAATGGACCGTATGGGACATGACTTACGCTATGCTATTGACTCTACGAAGCTGAAGAATGAATTGGGTTGGGAGCCTAGTCTGCAGTTTGAAGAGGGGATTGAGAGAACAGTGCAGTGGTATCTGGATAATCAGGAGTGGATGGATAATATCACCAGTGGTGCCTATGAGAGCTACTACGAGGATATGTATAAGAATAGATAAGTATCTGTATGGAAGTTGTTAAGACAAATATTGAAGGGGTGGTGATCATTGAACCGCGTCTTTTTAAGGATGACAGGGGGTATTTCTTCGAATCGTTTTCGCAAAGGGAGTTTGATGAAAAGGTACGTCCTATTAAGTTTGTACAGGATAATGAAAGTATGTCCTCGTATGGAGTGATGAGGGGGCTGCATTTTCAAACTATGCCTTACAGCCAAAGTAAGTTGGTACGTTGCGTAAAGGGTGCAGTGCTGGATGTGGCTGTTGATATCCGCAAGGGTTCACCTACCTATGGTCAGCATGTAGCGGTAGAGTTGACAGGGGAAAATCATCGTCAATTCTTTATTCCTCGTGGCTTTGCTCATGGTTTTACAGTATTGAGTGAAATAGCAGTGTTTCAATATAAATGTGATAACTTTTATGCTCCACAGCATGATGGAGGCATCAGCATATTAGATGAATCACTTGGAATTTGTTGGAGAATTCCTACAGGCAAGGCTATCTTAAGTGAGAAGGACACTAAGCATCCACTATTGAAAGATTTTGAATCTCCATTTCTGTATGGAGAGGATTTATATAAATAGCATATAATAATAACGAAATATGTAGGTCCCTAACTTCATGCTACACACATGAATCCCCTACATTCTGCAGGTTGGGAAAAAATACAGCGGTATATTCCTGATCTGTCCCCTCATATTGGCAAATGCTGATATGTATTCTAAATATATCAACTGTCTGTGAAGATCGTTGATATATTACTTTTTAATAGCATGTTTATTGATTAAAGATAATATTCAGATTTCTAGTTTTGTATAATAGAAAGAATTAGAATGTTTTTTATTGATTATCTATTGTGTTTTTGAAAGAAAATGCATTTCTTTGTAGTATAGATCAAAGCAATTTATTATGTTGACTACTGTAGAATATTTATCTTTGCTTCGTGAGTATATGCGAAAGAATGCTGCTAAATATGGTATTTCTCGCATGGGGATATTTGGCTCCGTTGCTCGTGGTGAACAACATGAGGGTAGTGATGTCGATATTTGTGTTGAAATTGATAGACCTTCTATCTTTACTTTAGTTCATATTAAAGAAGAATTGGAAAAACTATTGAAATGTCCTGTTGATGTGGTTCGGTTGCGAAATAATATGGATGAATTATTGAGGGGGTGTATCAATAAAGATGGAATTTATGTGTAAAAGTCAGATAATAGAATCATTGTATCCAGAGATGGATTGGAAAGGTGTAATGGGAATGAGGGATATGGTTGCACACCATTATGATTTAGATGCTGAAATTGTTTATGACGTGATAAAACATGATTTGCCGAAGTTAAAAGATGTGCTACAACAAATCATAGACGATTTGAAAGTATCCAATCAAGCGATTGACTAAATGATTTTTTATTTCAAATTTCTAAAATATGTCCGTACCTTCTGCATCTGAATATAATTCACCCCAAAGTTTCTTCTATCATAGAATTAAAATCACTGCTAGCTTTGTGTTATAGAATGAAAGCTGTATATTTGTATGCACCATAATTAAAAGGTTGTAGCATGTATGAGCAATAAAATATATCCTATTGGTATCCAGAACTTCGAGAAAATCCGTCAAGACGGTTATTTTTATGTTGATAAAACGGCCTTGATGTATCAGATGGTAAAGACCGGGAGTTATTACTTTTTGAGTCGTCCGCGCCGTTTTGGAAAGAGTCTGCTGATCTCTACCCTGGAAGCATATTTTCAAGGGAAGAAGGAACTTTTTGCTGGACTGATGGTGGAGAAGCTCGAAAAAGATTGGATAGAACATCCAATTTTGCATCTCGACCTTAATATTGAGAAGTATGATGTTCCGGAGAGTCTGGATAATATTCTGGATAAATCGTTGACCGCTTGGGAAAAACTTTATGGTGCCGAACCATCGGAACGTTCGTTCTCTCTACGCTTTGCCGGTATTATAGAGCGCGCTTATGAAAAGACTGGACAACGGGTAGTTATTCTGGTGGATGAATATGACAAGCCGATGTTGCAGGCAATTGGCAATGAGGACTTACAGAAGCAATTCCGGGATACATTGAAGCCTTTCTACGGGGCTTTGAAGACGATGGACGGCTGCATCAAGTTTGCGTTGTTGACCGGGGTGACAAAATTTGGCAAGGTGAGCGTATTCAGTGACTTGAATAATTTGAAGGATATTTCAATGGATGAACGCTTTGTGGATATTTGCGGTATCACGGAGAAAGAAATACATGACAATCTGGAGGAGGAATTGCATCAGTTGGCAGAAAAGCAGAAGATGAGTTATGAGCAGGTGTGCGCAGAATTGAAAGAATGTTATGATGGTTACCACTTTGTGGAACATACTATAGGAATCTATAACCCTTTCAGTCTGTTGAACACGTTTGATAAGATGAAGTTCGGCAGCTACTGGTTTGAGACGGGGACACCCACTTATCTGGTGAACTTGTTGAAGAAGCATCACTATGATTTGGAACGGATGGCTCATGAGGAAACAGACGAACAGGTGTTGAACAGTATCGACTCGGAATCTAGTAATCCCATTCCGGTGATTTACCAGAGCGGATATCTCACCATTAAGGGGTATGACGAACGTTTTGGTATATATCGTTTAGGTTTTCCGAATCGTGAAGTGGAAGAGGGGTTTGTTCGTTTCCTGCTTCCTTATTATGCGAACGTGAATAAGGTGGAGTCTCCGTTTGAAATTCAGAAGTTTGTCCGTGAAGTTGAATCTGGTGATTATAACTCTTTCTTCCGTCGTTTGCAAAGTTTCTTTGCAGATACAGGCTATGACGTGATTCGCGAGCAGGAGTTGCATTACGAAAATGTGCTTTTTATCGTTTTCAAACTCGTAGGCTTTTATACTAAAGTGGAATATCATACAAGCGAAGGGCGTATCGACCTTGTTTTGCAGACGGACAAATTTATATATGTCATGGAATTTAAACTGAATGGCACGGCAGAAGAAGCTTTGAGACAGATTAACGAGAAGCATTATTCACTTCCTTTTGAAGCGGATAATCGTAAGCTTTTTAAAGTAGGTGTGAACTTTAGTTCGCAAACAAGAAATATAGAAAAATGGATAGTGGAAGAGTAGCTCTTTTTATCTCAAATTCCTAAAATACGCCCGTATCTTCCGCATAATCTTGATTCCCATCACTACGCCATCAAATACAGCCATACCGGTATTGAACGAACGCATGAGTGCATCCGCCTTGTTGGTTGCCGGAGCAAGTGGGGCAAATATTTCGCGTGTAGTAGCTGTCATGGCTTTTTTTTGAGCATGGATCTCATTTAAAAGCTTCTTTTTACGTTCGGCAATCTCTTCTAATGTAAATTTCTGCGGGGTCTGCGCATTCATAATTTATTTATTTGAATCGGTTAAAAATAAATTAGCGAGGAAGTTCACCATCGGAGAAATGATGAGCTGCTTGCGGAAAATAATAACCAGGGCGATGAGAACAACATTGATGCCTGCTATGATGGCGAAACTCGACATCAGACCGCCCACCAAAGGCTCCAATATATAAGCAAGAGCAAAAAGCAGATAAAACAGGGCAACCATGCCAAGGATAATAAGTACTAATATCATAATTAACGTGGAAAAAAGTATGGTTAACTTCTCCGTCAATTCTAATTTGGTATATTCTTTTTGAAGCTCCAGATATTTCTTGAACTCGAAAAACAACTGCTGAAAATTCTCAATACTTTTATCGTCTGCAAACATGGTCGCTCTGTTTTTAGTCTTTGGTTACTTACTTATTCTGCTATTTCTCCCTTCATCTCGGCAGCGATCTCGTCAACGAGAGTTTCCATTTCACTGCGGTTAAGCTTGATTCCTTTTTTACGAAGAATCTCTGCGATTTTATGACGGGTATCTTCTCCCTTTTCAGGAGCAAATAAAATACCAAGGGCTGCACCTACGGCTGCACCACCCAAAAAAGCTGCTAAAACATTCAATCCTTTCATAATGTATAATGTTTAAAATGATTATGATACAACAAATATAACATTTTTATCGAAAGGTTGTTCGTGAAAACTGAAAAAAAGTGCCTCGTTTTATAATTCTTTTTTTCTTTTATGGTTTAATCTTATTTAACTGACTTTCGTAGCTATCCTTTGAAGGTTAAGGCGTACTTTTGCTTTCGAATATTGTAAATCAAAACATAATGGAAGCTAAGATTGTTTTTATAACAGGTGCCAGTAGCGGAATTGGTGAAGGTTGTGCCCGTAAATTTGCGAAGGAGGGATGGAACCTGATTCTGAATGCCCGTACCGTATCGAAACTGGAAGAACTGAAAGCTGAACTGGAAGGGGGGTATGGTGTCCGGGTTTATTTATTGCCTTTTGATGTGCGCGACCGGAAATTGGCTGCCGCCTCTTTGGAATCATTGCCCGAAGAATGGAAGGCGATTGATGTGTTGGTGAACAACGCCGGACTGGTGATCGGTGTGGATAAGGAATTCGAGGGTAGCCTGGATGAATGGGATATCATGATCGATACGAATATAAGGGGACTGCTGGCTATGACGCGTTTGGTGGTGCCCGGTATGGTGGAACGCGGACGCGGACATATTATTAATATAGGATCTATTGCGGGGGATGCCGCTTATCCGGGTGGAAGTGTGTATTGCGCAACGAAAGCTGCCGTGAAAGCTCTTTCGGACGGGCTCCGGATCGATCTGGTGGACACTCCGTTGAGAGTGACGAATATAAAACCGGGAATGGTGGAGACAAACTTTACAGTGGTGCGTTATCGGGGAGATAAGGAGGCTGCCGATAATTTTTATAAAGGGATTCGTCCGTTGACGGGAGATGATATTGCAGAAACTGTTTATTTTGCCGCGTCGGCTCCTGCACATATTCAGATTGCGGAGGTACTTTTGATGCCTACTTATCAGGCTACAGGCACTATTTCGTATAAGAAGAAGCCGGAATAGACGTTTTTTTGACGGATTTCTTTGCCGGATGATAAAATTTCTATTATTTTGTTGCCCGAAACTAAATATAATAGACGAGAATATTGAATTATTAATTAAAACAGAGTATAGGATTATGAAAAAATTAGTCGTATTAGGAATGGGAGTATGCTTGGTGCTGGCATTTGCATCTTGTAAATCCAGCGAAAGTGCCTATAAGAAAGCTTACGAAAAAGCAAAACAGCAAGAATTGGCAGAACCGCAGGTGGAAGCTCCAGTAGAGGTTACTCCGGTGGTTGCAGCTCCTGTGACAACTACTAAAGTGGCAGATACATCCGGCGTTCGTCAGGAAAAGGTTACAGTGGTTTCCGGTAACGAAGGATTGAAAGATTATAGCGTTGTGGCAGGTAGCTTTGGGGTGAAAGCGAATGCTGAAGGCCTGAAAGATTGGTTGGACGGACAGGGATATCACTCTACGATTGCATTTAATGCTGATAAGGCAATGTATCGTGTGATTGTGAACTCTTTTGCTGACAAGGCTGCTGCTGCTGAAGCTCGCGATGCATTCAAGGCTAAATATCCGAACCGTTCGGATTTCCAGGGTGCTTGGTTGCTGTATCGTGTATATTGATTTCTTTTTGGTAATATATATTGGAAAGAACGAACGTTTTTTTCCGAATAAGAAGGCGGTAACTGGGAAGTTACTGCTTTTTTATTGAAAATGAGTGGCTTTTTCGTTTAGATATTTTTATCTTTCTACTAAAAGAAGTTATAAATGATAGTGGGGAAACTTTTATAGCAAAGAAAGTTTTTACTTTTGTCAACTCTTAATTTGGAGGATGTATTGCCTGAATGTGAATAGGGCATTAATTTTAGAGATTGAATGGAACAAAAATATGTTATGGCTGCTATTGATGCGGCTCTAAAAGCGGGTGAAAAGATTCTTTCTATTTATAATGATCCGGCATCGGACTTTGAGATAGAGAGGAAGGCTGACAACTCTCCGTTAACTATAGCAGACAGAAAAGCGCATGAAGCGATTGTGGCTATTCTGGACGATACTCCTTTTCCTGTTCTTAGTGAAGAAGGGAAGCATTTAGGGTATGAGATCCGTCGAGGATGGGATACTTTATGGATTGTAGATCCGCTGGATGGAACGAAGGAGTTTATTAAGCGCAATGGAGAGTTTACGGTAAATATCGCTTTGGTGCAGAACGCTGTACCTGTGTTCGGTGTTATTTATGTGCCTGTTAAAAAAGAACTTTATTTCGGGATCGAAGGTGCAGGGGCTTATAAATGTTCCGGTATTGTCAGTCTGGAAGATGACGGCGTGGCATTGGAACAGCTGATTGGGAAGTCGGAACAGATACCTTTGAAGGAGGTGCACGATCATTTGATCGTGGTTGCTTCCCGTTCGCACCTGTCGCCTGAAACTGAATCATATATTGCAGATTTGAAGAAGAAACACGGCAGTGTGGAGTTGATTTCGAGCGGAAGTTCTATTAAAATCTGTCTGGTTGCTGAAGGTAAGGCTGATGTATATCCGCGTTTCGCTCCGACGATGGAGTGGGATACGGCTGCCGGGCATGCGATAGCCCGTGCTGCAGGGATGGAAGTATATCAGGCTGGAGAGGAAGAACCTCTACGATATAATAAGGAGGATTTATTGAATCCGTGGTTTATCGTTGAGCCAAAAAGAGAACACTAAATAATGTTTATATGACATTTGAAATTGTATTTGTACTATTATCCCTATTAGGAATGGTAGCGGCTTTGGTAGCAGATAAGATGCGTCCGGGCATGATACTTTTTTCGGTAGTGGTTTTGTTTCTGTGTGCCGGCATCCTGACTCCTAAAGAGATGCTGGAAGGGTTTAGTAATAAAGGGATGATTACCGTTGCTCTGCTGTTTCTGGTGAGTGAGGGGATTCGCCAGTCGGGCACATTGGGACAAGTGATTAAAAAGTTGCTTCCGCAAGGAAAGACGACCGTATTTAAGGCACAGTTGCGTATCTTACCTTCGGTGGCATTTATTTCCGCCTTTCTGAATAATACGCCTGTGGTGGTTATTTTTGCCCCGATTATCAAACATTGGGCTAAGTCGGTGAATCTCCCGGCTACGAAGTTTCTGATTCCTCTTTCTTATGTGACTATTTTGGGAGGTATCTGTACCTTGATCGGTACTTCTACCAATCTGGTGGTGCATGGAATGATATTGGAGGCCGGATTTGAAGGCTTTTCGATGTTCGAACTCGGAAAGGTGGGCATTTTTATCGCTATTGCCGGAATCGTTTATATATTTCTTTTCTCCAAACGTCTTTTGCCGGATGCACGTCCGGATACGGCTGTGCCGGATGAGGAAGTAGAGGAAGGGGAGAAGTTACATCGGGTAGAGGCTGTTTTGGGGGCCCGTTTTCCCGGTATCAATAAGAAACTGAAGGATTTTAATTTCCAGCGTCATTACGGTGCGGAGGTAAAAGAGATTAAAACACGTAACGGACAGCGTTTTGTGTCGAATCTGGAGGATGTGGTGCTTCACGAAGGAGATACATTGGTTGTGATGGCTGATGATACGTTTATCCCGACATGGGGGGAATCTTCTGTATTTGTCTTGTTGACGAACGGGAATGAGCCGGATACTACCGGGAAGAAGAAGCGTTGGTTTGCTTTGCTGTTGCTGGTTCTGATGATTGTCGGCGCAACGGTGGGTGAGCTTCCGGTAACTAAGGAGATGTTTCCGGATATCAAGCTGGATATGTTTTTCTTTGTGTCTATTACTACTATTATTATGGCATGGACGAATCTGTTCCCTGCCCGTAAATATACTAAATATATTTCGTGGGATATTCTGATTACTATTGCTTGTGCTTTTGCCATCAGTAAGGCGATGGTGAACTCCGGTGTGGCGGATAGCGTTGCGAAGTTTATTATCGGGTTGAGCGATGATTATGGCCCGCATGTGTTGCTCGCAATGTTGTTTATCATTACGAATTTGTTTACGGAACTGATAACGAATAATGCAGCTGCTGCCTTGGCTTTCCCGTTGGCATTGTCGATTGCTGCCCAATTGGGAGTCAGTCCTACACCTTTCTTTGTGGTGATCTGTATGGCTGCATCTGCCAGCTTCTCGACACCGATTGGTTATCAGACTAATTTGATTGTGCAAGGTATCGGTAACTATAAGTTTACGGATTTTGTACGTATCGGATTGCCGCTTAATATCATTACTTTCTTAATCTCTATTATTCTGATCCCGTTGATCTGGAACTTTTAATAAATAAATTTGTAAATGGAAGAAAAGAATCATATATATCCGATATTTGACCGCATGATGACGCGGCAGGACAAAGAAGAGCTTTTGGGGCAACACAGTGTGATGATCTGGTTTACCGGATTAAGCGGTTCCGGAAAGAGCACGATTGCCATTGCATTGGAACGTGAACTTCATGAGCGCGGATTGCTTTGCCGTATCTTGGATGGGGATAATATCCGTAGTGGAATTAATAATAACCTGGGATTCTCCGAAACGGACCGGGTGGAAAATATCCGTCGCATAGCGGAGGTGTCGAAGTTGTTTCTGGATAGCGGTATCATTACGATTGCTGCATTTATCAGCCCTAATAATGATATTCGCGAAATGGCTGCAAACATTATTGGTAAGGATGATTTTCTGGAGGTTTTCGTTAGTACTCCGCTGGAGGAATGTGAGAAACGTGATGTGAAAGGGTTGTATGCGAAGGCACGGAAAGGGGAAATTCAGAATTTTACAGGAATCTCCGCACCTTTCGAGGTTCCCGAACATCCGGCTTTGTCACTGGATACTTCCAAATTGACTTTGGAGGAGTCGGTGAACCGTTTGTTGGAGCTTGTTTTGCCAAAAGTGAAGTGTATAAAATGAAATAAATATGGAAGAATATAAATTAAGCCACTTGAAGGAGCTCGAAGCCGAGTCTATTCATATTATCCGCGAGGTGGCGGCGGAATTTGAGAATCCGGTGATGCTTTACAGTATCGGAAAGGATTCCTCGGTGATGGTACGCTTGGCTGAAAAAGCATTTTATCCGGGTAAAGTGCCATTCCCGTTGATGCATATCGATTCGAAATGGAAGTTCAAGGAGATGATTCAGTTTCGTGATGAATATGCGAAGAAGTATGGATGGAATCTGATCGTTGAAAGTAATATGGAGGCTTTTCATGCAGGGGTAGGACCTTTTACGCATGGAAGTAAGGTGCATACGGACTTGATGAAGACACAGGCTTTGCTTCATGCGCTGGATAAGTATAAGTTTGATGCTGCATTTGGTGGTGCACGTCGTGACGAGGAGAAGTCACGTGCGAAGGAACGTATTTTCTCTTTCCGGGATAAGTTTCACCAATGGGACCCGAAAAATCAGCGTCCTGAATTGTGGGATATTTATAATGCCCGCGTGCATAAGGGGGAAAGTATCCGTGTATTCCCGATTAGCAACTGGACTGAGTTGGATATTTGGCAGTATATCCGTTTGGAGAATATTCCGATCGTTCCGCTATATTATGCTAAGGAGCGTCCGGTGATTAATTTGGATGGTAATATTATTATGGCAGATGATGACCGTTTGCCTGAAAAGTACCGTGACCAGATTGAAATGAAGATGGTTCGTTTTCGTACATTGGGCTGCTGGCCTCTGACAGGGGCGGTGGAAAGTGGAGCTGCTACGATTGAAGAGATTGTGGAGGAAATGATGACTACAACGAAGAGTGAACGTACTACCCGTGTGATTGACTTTGACCAGGAGGGTAGCATGGAACAAAAGAAACGTGAAGGATACTTTTAGGAAATTGAGAATTGAGAATTAAAAATTAAAAAATAATAGTGTGTAGTTTTTAATTCTCAATTTTCAATACTCAATTTTTAATTTAAGAAGTAATGGCAGATAATAAATTAGATATAAAAGCTTTTCTGGACAAGGATGAACAGAAAGACTTGTTGAGACTGTTGACTGCGGGTTCGGTAGATGATGGAAAATCAACGTTGATCGGACGCTTGTTGTTTGATAGTAAGAAACTGTACGAGGATCAGTTGGATGCGCTGGAGCGTGATAGCAAACGGGTGGGAAATGCAGGTGAGCATATTGACTATGCGTTATTGCTCGATGGATTGAAGGCTGAACGTGAACAGGGGATTACGATTGACGTGGCTTATCGCTATTTCTCAACGAATGGCCGTAAGTTTATCATCGCGGATACTCCGGGACACGAGCAATATACCCGCAATATGATTACCGGAGGATCTACGGCTAACTTGGCTATTATTCTGGTGGATGCCCGTACCGGAGTGATAACCCAGACTCGTCGCCACACTTTCCTGGTATCTTTGTTGGGAATCAAGCATGTGGTATTGGCTGTCAATAAGATGGACCTGGTGGATTTC
>ULTG01011215.1_pt1 | contig 46364 bp, 39 predicted proteins | sample 1957461 | NCBI WGS metagenome assembly ULTG01 (sample SAMEA4835730, study PRJEB28245) | human gut metagenome | biome: gut microbiome; material: fecal sample | place: Denmark | collected 2008
GAGAATGGTCAATCTACACCCTGAAAATGAAAGTTCTTCAAAAATTTAGTGATTTTCAAAATTCGCTTACTAATATTTTGCTGAGCAATCCCATAAACTTTAGATAATTCCACCGTGTTATATTCCTCGTAGAAGTATAATGTGATAAGCTGAAGCTCCTCATCGGAGAGTTTTTCCAGTCCAGCCTGCAACCGTTCGTTCTTGATTTCACCAATCCATGCAAAGCGAGTTTTTGTTTCGTGGTATGTATCCGTTCTTGTAATAGCATCTTCATATTGCTTAAAACTGGCACCGTTGCCCGTGTCATCGTCATGACTGGGAACAACCGTGACCGTATTGTCAACGTAAGCACGCTCATTATTAAGAACATCCAAATCGAACTCGTACATTGCCTGAATTGCTTCTTCAGACATTCCCGCCGCCCGATACTGAACCCGCAGCTTTTTCCACCGATTTTCCAAACGAACGCGCTCAAGGCCATTGTTGAAGCCCATATTAAACCTCCAAATTTTCGATAAAGCGTAAAAAGTTGAAAATTTGGAGTTGCTAGGGGTACCGCGCGGCCAGTTCCAGCCACGAAAAATGGGCAAAAAGAAACATGAAGTGTCCTTTCCGCCGGATGCGGAGGTTGAGGACACTTCACTGCGGAACAGTCTGAGGGCTTTTCTTTGCGAAAATAAGACGCATCAAAGAAAAGGGTACCAACACTGTTTTCCATCTAAAGATGGAGAGCAATATGAGTATCCTCAGCCTTTAATGCATCTCAGGCATTCGATATATTTTTGTGTGAGTTTTAACAGCAAACAAATAAGCTGCAACTCACTTCAAGAGTTGCAGCTTACTGTCATAAGATATTTTTATTTTGAATAACGCACGGTTCTTTGCAGAACCTAACTATCCGATTTATATAGATTTTCACCTTTATCACCTCTTTTCGGGTTACCCGTGTTCAGAAAGTAATCTTGAGATTACTTTAAGTCACTCTTATGGTGATTTATTGAACTGCCGGGACGAATTACAATGAATACGAGGTGAGCTTTGATGAACAATCCACTGGATGAGTTTGGTGCAAAAGTTCGTGCAGAGCGAGAAGCCAGAGGTCTGACCCAGAAGCAGCTTGCCGAAAAGTTGGGCATGAGTCACCGCACTGTTATGCAGGCGGAGATCTGCCGCAGCAATCCAAAGATGGAAACGGTTATTCTTCTGGCAAAGGAGCTGAACATCAGTCTGGATGCACTCGTGTTCCCGGAAACGGCAACGCCGAATGCAGTGCCAAAGTGTGTTTATGACTTCTTTCGCGGAAAGACAGAGAGCGAAGCTGAAAAGCTGATCGACATCTGTCAGCGAATCGACGAACTGAACCATGCAAAGTAAGGCATCGGATGCTGTGAGCATCGGGTGTCTTTCTTTTTGCAAAGAAAAAGAGCAGCGGAACATGACGTTTCGCTGCTCTTGGCGTATCATCATGTGAATTGGGAAAGGCCCTCCCCATTTTCAGATAGATGATACCAAATGAATTCTTCGATACGGTTTAGTCTTGCATAAGGTTTGCTCAAGAAAAATCTTACGGCTCAAACTTGTAGCCAATACCACGGATGCTCTTGATCTGGTCTGCAACATCCGAGAAATGTTTCAGTTTCTTTTTCAGGTTGCTGATATGGCTGGACAGCGCATTGCGAGAATAAAAAGCTGAATCGTTATGCCAGATGGCATCCATCATCATTTCATGCGTAAACACCTGCTTCTGGTTCAGAAGAAGCAATGCCAGAATATCAAACTCTTTTTCCGTCAGGTCAACAGCCACGCCATCAATGCTCACCGAACGCTGTTCAAGGCAGATTTGCAGGTTTTTAACCTTGATCACAGTGGATTTGTGTTCGCATTGCAACGGACATTCTTCGGGAATGCGCAATTCGCTCTCCGCAGGCTGTGCATAGCTACAAATCATATCAGGAGAAGTAACAATGATCGGAATCGTCTGGATTTTCTGCAGCGTTTCAATCTGTTCCTCTGAAACAGCCCTTGTACAAATCGCAACACAAGTATAAATCCTGTTGCTGAGCATACAAGCTGCATGGTCAAAATCATCTGTACAGTCCAGTTCCAGCCCAAGTTGCTTCCAAATGCTGATTTTTGCAATGCTGGCCGGACTTTGTGTATAGCCAATTCCCAATACATGAGATGCCATTTATTTTTAACCTCCGGGTTCTTTTGATAATGCTGTTGTTTTAGAAGATTCGCCGCCTTTCAAATTAAATACTTTTAGATAAATAATCTTTTGTAAGTATATATGTTACTATCGTAATCGTCAATTTCAATAAGTTTGTATTTTGTAAAATATTACAGGAAAGTTATACAAAACAAACCCTGCCATCAAAAATGGAAGGGTTTGAAATTGGGTATATAATATTTACCATTCCAGTTCTGCAAAACCGTCCTGCGGCATTGCATCGGGGATAAATTCCAGACACATCAGCACATTCAGGCACCATTGCGATACCCAGTTGGTCGAGATGCCGGGAATCTCCTGATACGGGCCATCTGCGGCAAACCCGTTCACATAGGAATGGGGTGCAAAGGCATTTGCTCCGGCGTTCTGCGGAACACTCTCCATCAGGACAGCCCATGTTTTCTTTGCAAGTTCCGCGTCATGGGTGTTTGCCGCACTGAATGCCGAAACTGCCGTGGCAAACATCGGCCAACTGAAAGGACGATTCACGATCTGCCCGTGGGTCAGTCTGGTCTTTTCCTCCGGAGGAAGATAGTAGAACTTGCCCAGCCGGGTCAGCAGCGTTTTCAAGGTATCATCTTTCAGCAGGTCGGCAGTTTCCAGCCAAATCTGCGGCCCGCCCATGCAGATCTGCAAATGCTGATTTGGGGTGTTTTCAATCTCGCCATGGTAGATCAGATGCCCGGTTTCCGGGTCATAGTAATAGTCCGGCCCAGACGCAAAGCCGTATGGCGTGGCGGCAATATCACGGATGCCAGTCTCAATTTTGCGCCGGTAGGCTTCGTCCAGTGTCCGCTCGTAGTGGGTCACCCAGTTCGACACATAACTCGACCAGTCCGGCCCGCTGCGGGCAGAGGGAACAACAACACCGTCTGACCGCGTTTCCATGCTGTGCGGATTCTGGCTCATGGAAACATCGGCATCTTTCACGTCTTCCATGACCTCGCCAAGCCGTGTATCCCCGGTCAGATAGAACAGAAAACGGTGATGCCCGGCCATGCTGATGCGCGGCTCCTTGCAGGAGCAGCCCCAGTGACGCACATTGTGGCGGGAACCAAGCCCCTTGAGCGGGCCGAAATGGTAGGTGTCCACTTCGGATGCGTGGCGGCTCATGGCTTCGGCAAGGCTGAAAACGTCCTCGCGCCCGGTGTGCAGAAAGTAGAGCCACAACCAGTAGGTCGGCACAAGTTCTGTGTTCTGCCACGCATAGCCGCCAACATCATACTTCCAGCAATGGCGCACCGGGTCGTAGGTGTGCATTACATCGCCGTAGTCAAACAGGCCGTACCAATGCCGTGCTTCCACCTCACGCTGATAGAACGAGAACGCCCGGTCAAGGACTGATTCCAACTGTTTCCCGGCCTTTGTTTCGGGATGCGGAAGCCCCCAGTAGCCAAATGCACGTTTTTCGTGGTAATACGCCGGGTCTGCTACAACGACCGGTGGCTTTTGCAGCCGGTCGGAAAACTGCCGGAGCTGTTCTTCCGAGGGCAGACTATCCGTGAACTGCACCCGGCATTCACTGGTCACGCCGATGCCGTAAGCACTGGGGCGTAAATCTTCAAAGCCCTCGTAGCAGGTCATAGGATGACTTTTAGTGTCATAATGCCGGAAATCGTAGGCTTCCTGCAAGGGCGAATAGAACCACAAGGTCAACTGCGCATTTTCCTGATCCAGCGCATTTGCGGCCAGACCACCGGGATATTTCTGCCAGAAATCCCGGATGCCTGCCATCACGCCGCCATTTTCTCCGGTCAGTGCCATAACGCCTGGTGCCCTTGCACCCTCCTGTGCGCGGATGCGGCAGCACGCAGTATGGGTCGCTTTGAAGATAGCATAATGCCGGTCGCTGCCCTGCACCAGATGATACTGACGCCAGATGGGAATATCCTGCGCAGCCTGTTTCATATCCCCTGACGCATTTGCAGCAGAAATCTCGCCGTTCCGTTGTGCCTGACGGACTTCCGGCCCAAGATGTGGAAACCGGGAATCCAGATTCTGCGGACATTCATGGAACACTTTGTCCTCTTGCAGATATTGCACATGACGGGTGTACGCCGTGTCGGAAAGCACTGTTTCAAACCGGATGCCTATTCCTTTGAGGAAATCCCGCTGTTCTGCACCGTCAAACAGGAAAGTGTGGACAAAGTGCATTTCTGCGCTGCCCTTCCAGACCGAGAGCCGTATCACAAAAGGCATGGAACAACACTCGCCGGGTGTGTTCTCACCGTAAAATGCAATGGTTGCCTGCAAAGGGCCAGCTTCTTCCAGAACAGCCTTTTGAATCGCACCGTGAAACTTCTGCACCCGTGTTTCCAACACATCTTCCGTTTCGTTCCGGCGTTCCAGCAGAAAAACCGGGTAGACTTTGTGTGCGGCCTTTCGTCCGGAAACAGAAATATCCTGCGCCAGAAAATCACAGCGCAGGTTTTCTCCCAGAGGAACAGTCAACCGGAGTACGCCGGTATCCAGTGTACAGGCATCCGAGCCTTTTATGATCTGGATTCCGCTGTCCGGCTGCTCTTTTGGAGTTGGCAAAAGTTCTGGAGTTGGCAAAAGTTCCGCGCCCTCTTTCATCAGTGCGGCATCGGTGGTATGCGCACTCCATTTGATGCTGCCATCCGGCCAGAACGCCATGGGCTTGCTCTGCAGCGGCAATGGTTTGCCATCTGGTGTTGTCAGCAGGAACGATGCCGCTGAAACCTCGCCCTTTTCCCAAACACCACCGAAGGTCACAAAGCCGCTTGCCGTCCGTCCTTGTAAGCAATGTACTTTCATGCTGATTTCTCCCTTCCGAAGTTCTTTCTGGCTCCATTATAGAAGCCGCTTTTCCCAGCGTCTATATCAATAATTTTTCATTCTATCAAGAATCACAGGCAGATAAAACAAAGACGCCCTCCCACGAATGGGAGGGCGCATGATGAAGGAGAAAATGAAGAAAGCAAATTGCGGATGGGTTTGAAATGAGGGTTCAGAGGGCTGACATAAAGGCAATGTCCTCTGCGGCGCAGTTCAGAATGACTTCTTCCCGAAGGAGCGGAATGTCCCGGTTCTGCTGATGCAGCCATTTGGAGATGGCATCATACTGGATGCAGCCTTTTCCCAGCGGGCAAGGCCCATAAGTATCGTAAGTTCCCGTAGAACCATAGGTAAAGTCTTTGACGTGGATCGCATCCACGCGGGAGCCAATCAGAAAAAGCCAGTCGTTCCACAGCTTTGCCTGATTGGGAATGTTGTGGTTTTCCAGTACATTGGCCGGGTCGAAGATGAAATGCAGATGCTCCGGGTCGGCTACGCGGTCGATGAGCTGCTGCACCACTTCCATGCTGTCCAGCGGATGCCAGTAGACCGGCTCCACCGCAAAGACAGCGTCCGCTTTTGCAGCAGCTTCCACAATGCGGAGAACGCTGTCGAACATCCATTCGCGCCGTGCAGCGCGTTCCTCTGCATCCAGATGCAGATAGGAAGTTTCACTGCCGACGCAGTGACCGCCTGCAAGATGCTGCCAGCCCAGAACGCGGCAAACATTCTGCACAGCAGCGGCACGTTTTTCTGCGTCCGGGTCGCTCAAGTCCTGATAACAGCCCAGCACAGAGATCTCGACCTGATGGGCGGCAAACCCACTCCGAAGGGTTTCCAACTGTTCCGGCGAGATATGTTGATAATCATTGATGCCTTCAATGGCCTTTGGCACGGCGACCTGTGCAGCCTGATAACCAGCGTTGTGCAGAATCAATGCCAGTTCCTGCGCCGGGTGCTTGCCATAATCATGGGCACGACAGCCAATCTTCATAGCAGATGCCTTTCCTTACTGGGGCTGCTTGCCGATGTAAGCAAGGATGCCGCCATCAACGTACAGGATCAGGCCGTTGACGAAATCGGATGCCTCGGAAGCAAGGAACACGGCAGGGCCACCCAGATCTTCAGCCTCACCCCAGCGGCCTGCGGGGGTCTTTGCCACGATGAACTGGTCGAAGGGATGACGGCTTCCATCAGGCTGAACTTCGCGCAGAGGTGCGGTCTGCGGGGTAGCAATATAGCCGGGGCCAATGCCGTTGCACTGGATGTTGTAAGCGCCATACTCGGAAGCGATGTTTTTGGTCAGCATCTTCAGACCGCCTTTAGCAGCAGCATAAGCAGAAACAGTCTCGCGGCCCAGTTCGCTCATCATGGAGCAGATGTTGATGATTTTGCCGCCGCCCTGTGCGATCATGTCAGGGATGATGGCTTTTGCCACGATGAAGGGTGCGTTCAGGTCCACATCAATGACCTGACGGAACTGTGCTGCGCTCATCTCGGTCATGGGGATGCGCTTGATGATGCCAGCGTTGTTGACCAGAATGTTGATGTGGCCGACTTCCTCGGTGATCTTTGCGACCATGGCGTTGACGGCGTCCTCATCGGTCACATCGCAGACGTAGCCGTAAGCCTTGATGCCGGCTTCCTCGTAGGCAGCGATGCCCTTGTCCACCAGTTCCTGCTTGATGTCGTTGAATACGATGGTTGCGCCGTTTGCAGCCATTGCCTTGGCAATGGCCATGCCAATGCCGTAGGATGCACCGGTAATGAGTGCGACCTTGCCGGTCAGGTCAAAGGATTTGGGAGTGCAGATAGCCATAATAGTAGTCCTCCATAAAGGTCAGTGAAATATCATTCAAAGGTTTCCAGTGCTTCCACCAGTGCAAGAATGGTCAGCGACTGGCCGTATGCCATGGGAGCAATCAGAATGTTCTTGTAGTGGTCGCGGTCATAGCCCATGCCGGTGCCGCCGGACACTTTCAGCACCGTACCATCGGTGTCGATGTTCTTGAGGATGGCGCGGATGGCTTTCCGGGCGCAAGGCAGGTAGGAATCATCCAGAATCCCCATGCGGATGCCTTTCAGGATGCCAGCGGTGATGGCAGCGGAACCGGAAGTTTCCTCGTAGCTGGTGGGGTCATCCAGAACGGTGTGCCACAGACCATCCTCGCCCTGCAGGTCACGCAGCGCACGAACCTGTGCTTTGTAGGTATCCAGAATGAACGCCTTGACACCCTGATTCAGCGCACCCTTGAACATGTCCAGATAGTCCAGAATACCCAGAGTGAACCAGCTGTTGCCGCGGCACCAGAACACGCCGCCAAAGTTGTCCATCCGATTGAACGACCAGCCGTGGAAGAACAGGCCGGTGTGGGTATCGTACAGATACTTGATGTGCATCAGCACCTGCTTAATGGATTCGTCGATCCACTCCTGCTTGCCGTACTTCTGGCCCATCCGGTTCAGGAACAGGACGGTCATGAACAGAGTGTCGATCCACATCTCGCTCTCGTTCAGGCGAACGCCCTGACGGTCGCCGTTGGCACTGGTGACGTGCTGGAAACCGCCCTCACGGGTGCGCGGGATGCACTCCATCAGCCACTTTGCCCAATCCAGACAGAGGGCTTCAAACTCAGGGTCGTGGTAGATCTCGTTCAGTTCACACAGGGTCAGCAGCGGAGTAGTCGTATTGATATTGCGGGAAGGCAGCCCCTGCGCAATGTTCTCCTTGAACCAGTCATGCAGGAAGGTGCGGTATTCCTCCGAATCCTGCATCTTGGCGATTTTGAGCAGTCCGTACAGACCGATGCCCTGCGGCCAGTCCCACTCCTTGATGCCGAAGTCACGGCTAAAAAATCCGATGGCCTCGCCGCCTTCTTTCAAAGTGTCCTCGTTTTCGGGGGCACCAAGGTGCATCAGCTTCTGAATGACGAGATCCAGCTTCTTCTGGATCAGTTCTTTTTTGATTTCGTTTGCCACAAAAAACACCTCATTTATCTGTGCTGTTTTGATTGGTTGAAGTAAGCGATTTGCGATATTGTGCAGGCGTGACGTGCTGATATTTTTTGAACACACGTCCCAGATAGGTGATGCTCTCAAACCCGGTACGGCTTGCGATTTCAGAAACCGAAAGTGTTGTCGTTTCCAATAGGCTCTGCGCCTTTTTTACCCGCAGGATGTTGACGTATTCGTTGATGCCGAAGCCAGTCACTTCATGAAAGGAACGGCTCAGATAATACTTGCTGATATAGAACTGCTCAGCAAGGCTGTCCAGCGAGAGCGTTTCCTGAAAGTGATCGGAAATATAATCGGCGACCTGATAAACGGCATCGAACTTTCCGCCGCTTGTCTTGCCCTCCTGCACATCATTCAGACAGGCGACCTGCTGATTGCTGCGCCGGAAGTGGATGAAGCCCAGAATCAACTCCGAAAGAATGGCGGTCTGGCTCATAGGCTCTGCCTTGTCCAGTTCCTCCATGATTTGCAGAAACAGCCGGCTGGTGTTCGCTGTCTGCTTCGGAGTCAGTTCGTAAATGCCGTAGTGCTTGTGGAAGAACGCACCGATCTTCAGTTCCGGGAACATCTTATCGACCTTTTCCACAATGTCCCGGTCTACATAGAGGATCACGCGCTCATACTCGGACTCCGGGTCACCCACAATGGAATGGGACATATGGATCTGGCCGCTGTCCACAAGAATCAGGTTTCCGGCCTGTGCTTCATAGGCGCGGTTCTCAAAAAACATCTGCCGCCGCCCACGGAGCAGGAGATAAATTTCGTACTCCTGATGGAAGTGGTTGTACCTCATATCAAAGTTTGCCGGACGAACCATGTGTTCCACCATAATGCCGTTTCGTTTGCGGTAATACTGGGTCGCATCGCCCTGAACCATGCTGTGCAGCCACGTTGTTTCCATGAAATGCTCCTTTTCTCCTGAACAGGCGGCATCCCTGCGGCAACTGCCGCAGGAACCTTTGCCTTGATTATGTCATATCTGTTCAGGTTTGACAAGCATTTGCGCAGTGGAGCAGACGGTTTACATCAGGCCCAGCGTGGTAGGCAGCCATTCGCTCAGAGCGGGAACGTAAGTAACCAGCATCAGGGAGATGAAAATTGCCACGAAGAACGGAACCAGACTCTTCATCACATTCTCCAGACGCTGCTTTGCCAGCGAACAGCCTACGAACAGGACGTTGCCAACGGGAGGAGTGATGGTGCCAACAGCCAGATTCATGACCATCATAACACCGAACTGCACATCGCTCATGCCGAAGGTGCGGACAATGGGCAGGAAGATCGGGGTGAAGATCAGCAGAGCCGGTGCCATATCCATAAAGGTGCCGACGATCAGCAGGAAGATGTTCAGGATGAGCAGCAGGACGTACTTGTTGTCGGAGATGCCCAGAACCATTTTACTGATGGCAGCAGGCAGGCCGGTGAAGCTCAGAACAAAGCTCAGGACGGAGGATGCACCGATGATCAGCATGACAACGGTGGTCATGTTTGCGGTCTGAACCAGAATACGGGGCATATCCTTCAGGTCGATGGATTTGTAGATGAAAACTGACAGGATAAAGGCATAAGCAACAGCCACAGCGGAGGCTTCCGTGGGGCTGAACACACCGGACAGGATACCGCCGATGATAATGACGATGAGCAGCAGGCTGGGGATGGCGCGCCAGATGGTCTGTAAGGTTTCACTGGCACTCAACTTTTGGGCTTTCTCACCCTTGCGGATGTAGCCGTACTTCTTTGCGATGAAATAACCAACGACCATGCAGGCGGCAGTCCACAGCAGACCGGGAATCCAGCCAGCCATGAACAGGGTGGCAACGGAAGTGCCGCCGCTGGCAGTGGAGTAGACGATAAATGCAGTCGTGGGAGGAATCAGCTGGCCGACCGGAGCGGTGGCCACGTTCATGGCAGCGGAGAAGCCTTCGTCATAGCCTTCCTCTTTTTCCATGGGGAGCATGACACCACCGATGGCGGTCGCAGCTGCGATGCCAGAACCAGAAATGGAACCGAACATTGCGTTGCCAGCGGCGTTGGTCAGAGCCAGCGCACCGGGCACCCGCCGCAGAACCAGCATGGCTAAGTCAACCAATCGGTGCGCGATGCCGCCGTTGCTCATCAGCAGACCAGCTAGGATGAAGAATGGAACGGCGATCAAGGAAAGACTGTCAATGCCCGCGATGACTTTCTGGGCGGAAACGAACATACCGAATTGCGGCGTAAGGAAAGCGGTGATGGTGATGAATGCGGATGCAACGATGCTGTACGAGACAGGAACGCTGAACATCAGCAGCAGCGCGAAGCTGACCACCAGAAGAATAGCGGCTTGCAGTTCCATTTAAGCGACCTCCTTGTCTTTATCCCGGAAGAGATGATACAGATTGTTCAGGCTGTAAAGGATCATCAGCGCACCGCCGATGGGGATGCAGGCGTAGTAGCACTCCATAGGCAGCTTCATAGCCGCCGAGATCTGGCCGTGGGCGTTCATGGTGACGGAGATGCCGCCCGCCACAAAGACGGCGGCGCTCAGAGCCAGAACGACGAGCTCCACAAAGATCTGGGTGCAGCGCTGGCCAGCGGGTTCAAACCCCTTGACCAGCAGGTCGATGGCCAGATGCTGCTTTGCGCCGTAGGCATACGGTGCGCCCAGCATGGTCAGCCATATCAGCGCGAAACGAAGGATTTCCTCGGTGTACTTGCTGGGGTTGCCCAGAACGAAGCGGGTGATGACCTGCCAGCAGCAGACCACGACCATGGCCGCCACCAGAAAGGCAAGAACGGAACTCAAAATCTTATTCAATGCTTTCATTTGTCTGTATCCTCCGCATAGCTCTGGATATCATCGTACAGCTTCTGATACTGCTCGCCCTTTGCGAGAAACTCCTCGTGGATGGGCTGGACTGCTTCGATGAACGGAGTCTTGTCGATATCGCGGTAGACATGCACGCCGTAGCTCTCGGCCTCGGCCATGGCATCGTCCATCATCTGGTTGTACTTCTGCACGAAGTTGTCGTTCAGCTTGCTGAAGCACTCGCGCAGATAATCCTGCTGCTCTTTGGTCAGCTTGTTCCAGACCTTGGTGCTGATGATGTAGATATCAGGGGTGTACTGATGCTCGGTGTAGGTGTAGGACTTGACGATCTCTTCGTGCTTATCGACGGTCAGAGCCAGCTCGGTGTTCTCTGCACCGTCCACGATGCCCTGCTGCAGGGAGGTGTAGGTCTCGCTGGACGACATCGGAACAGGAGAACCGCCCATGGCTTCGATCATATCCATCGAGGTGGAGCTGACCATGGAACGGATCTTTTTGCCCTTCAGCACGTCGGGAGAAGTAACTGCCACATCGTCTTTCAGATAGAAGTTGCGTGCACCGTTGCAGTAATATCCGATGGCGATGTAACCGGCGTCCTCCGTGGCATCGAACAGCTCCCGGATGGCGGTGCTGTTTGCCATGGCACTGTAGTAGTGGTCCTGTCCCTTGAACAGGTACGGCAGCGAGAAGATGGTGTAGCGGTCATCGAACTGGCCCAGCGTGTTGGCGCTGACCTTGGCCATGTCCAGAACGCCCGCCTGGACCAGCTCGACCATGGCCGTCTCGGAACCCAGCACGCCGCTGGGATAGACGGAAACTTCCATGTTCATGCTGTCGTCCTCGGCGACCAGATCGGACAGATACGCGATCGTGCCGCCGATTTCCGAATCGCCCGCCTGACCGTGCGCCAGACGAAGCTGGACCTTGTCGCTGCCAATGCTGCCGTTGACCTTGAAGAAGGTGGAAATTCCAATTCCCAGCATTACGACGACAATGACAGCCAGCACGATTTTTGATGTCTTTTTCATTGTCATTCCTCCTAAATGATTTGCTTGCGTGGTGCAACTTTCTGTACATCATCATAGCACCTCTTGGGGCGACTTTCTCGCAAAGAATTGCGAATTGTGCCAAAAATTCGAACTTTATTGCGGTCGCGTTGTATACATTTTCGACGGTTTTGCGCTCGTTTTGTCAATTCTCACAAATTTTAGAGAGAAAATTCTACACCTGAAATTATTTTCCGGCGAAAATGGCCGTTTTTGCTTTGCAAAATTGTTCGAGTAAAAAAGCAAAGGCTGCCCGCAGAAGAAAGGCGGGCAGCCTTTGTCAGTTACGATTCAGAAAATCAGGGTGATTCAGTCCAGCCGGAACACCTGTTCCAGCTTGGGCTGTGCGCCGGTCACGGGGTCCATTTCCAGCTCGAGGATATCTTTCATGTACTCGTTCCAGCGGTCCACGACCGGGCTTTCGGCCTGTACCTTTTCGGCGTAGGCCACGCCCTTTTCGCACTCGTAGTAGCCGAACAGTTCATCGTTGCAGTAGAAGATGCTGTAATTGCAGATGCCCGCATCTTTCAGCACCTTGACCATCTCCGGCCAAATTTCCGCGTGACGCTTCTGATATTCGGCCTTGCAGCCGGGTTTGATGCGGCCTTTCCATGCCATGTGTTCCATGTTCTGCTCCTTAGTCGAGGAAGTTCTCGTTCAGGGTCACGCCGAAGTCGTGGGCGATGGCGCGCAGGTCGTCATCGGTGATGGTCTGACGGATCAGACCGCCGCCCATGCTCAGGACCTTGACGTAAATTTCGGCACTCTTCTCGATGGTGTGAGCCAGACCGAAGGTGATGTCGAAGTCCGGGCCGGAAGCGAACAGACCGTGCTGTGCCCAGATCGCTGCCTGATAAGTTTTCATCAGCTCACTGGTTGCCATGGCGATGTCTGCACCGCCGGGGACCATCCACGGGCAGACGCCGACGCCTTCGGGGAACACGACCGGGCACTCGGTGGCGCTCTGCCACAGCGCACGGGTGAAGTCCCGGTCGGTCAGGGGCAGGATGTAGGTCAGGGCAATGACGTTGGTGGCGTGGCAATGGTAGATGACGCGGTTTGCGCCGTTGGTCGCTGCCTTGCGGACGCTATGGTTCATGAAGTGGCTGGGGAACTCACTGGTGGGCTTTGCACCATCTTCCAGACCCCAGACGATGCGCCAGCTGTCGCCCTTGTCGTTGATCTCCACGATGCCGATGCTGTGGACAGGGTCCGGCTCCACGTTGCGGAAGAACTTGCCGGAACCGGTGGTGATAAAATACTCACCCGCCAGATTTTCGGCCTGAACGCCCATGTTCACCCACTGCCGGGGCTGCTCGTCAAAGAAGGGGCGGCACTGCGCCACTTCCTCTTCCTTCATGCGGTAGGTCAGGTTGCCGCCATTGCGCTCGTGCCAGCCCTGCTGCCAGCCATCGTTGCACATCCGCATAAAGCCTTTTACGATCTCAACATCCAGAATTCCCATGATAAATACCTCTCTTTTCTTCTTCAAACTTAATTATCGGGTGATGATGTCCACAGGAACATCGAAGATTTTTGCCACTTTCAGAATGGTGTCGATGTGACGGCCAGTTGCCGCAGCCATGTGGTGGGTGGGGCCTGCCTCGCTCCAGCGGTTGCAGAACTCCCGTGCGCCGCAGGTGAAGCGGGTGCGCATATTGGTGTCGCCGAAGGTAAAGATGGGGCCGGGTTCGTTGACGCCCTCGGCCACCACGAACTTGAAGTGCCCGTCCTTGTCCTGCGTGATGCCCAGATAGGTCACAGGGCCAAGATGGGGGTAGAACTGGGTCAGGTAGCCGCCGCCGGTCTTGCCGTGGAACACGGGCACGATCTTCATGGTGGGCTTCTTCTCGGAGATGTCGGCGTCGCCGGAACCGGAGTGGCCGATGATGCAGATATCCTCGTTAAAGTCGATGGAGTACATCTCGCTCAGCTGGCCGCAGCCTGCAATGGTCTTGAGGATGCTCATGGCCATGGACACCTTGATGTCGCCTTCCACGGCGCAGGCCACGCCCTGCTTGATGAGCATGGAGAACGCCGGGATCAGCATACTGTCCAGCACACCGGCCTTGCCCTGTGCGAATCCATCGTAGTGGGAGGCAATGAACGCGATCTTCTCGTCCTTGACCCACTGCTCAAAGGCCATGACATATTTTGCCATATCCCAGACCTTTTCAATGGTGCCGCCGCCCTCGATGTCGAAGGTGTCCAGAATATCCTGCGCCTTGGCGCGGATAGCAGCTTCATCGGTGATGTTATCAGCGATGGCCCACATTTTCTCCCAGTCGAACTGCTTGGTGTAGAGGAACATCCGGTTGTACAGGTTGGTTTCGTCAATGTACAAGTCCATCATGCCGGGGTACGGACGGCCGATCTGAGCCAGATTGGTGTCACGGAAGCGGCGGCGCACCTGTGCGGCACGGCACCAGTCCTCGATCTCGGCCTGCACCTGCGGGTCGCCGCCCTCGACCACGCCGGTGATAACGGCGTGACGCTTGCCAGCGCGCTCCAGATCGGCCACCATCTCACCCACGGCACCGCAGGCGTACAGCTCACCCAGCCAAGTGGGAGTGTCCGTATTGGCGTAGTCCGGGGCTTTCTTCTTCTGGACGTTCACCAGCACCACCGGCACGTTCAGGTCGCGCACGGCAGGCAGCATATTGTAAGAAGTGGCGTAGGTCAGCAGCTGCAAAATGACCAAATCAACGTCTGCGGCGCGGAACTTGTCGCCAGCGGCCATGGACAGTTCTTTGGTGGTGACGATGCCGCCGTCAATGACTTCCACGGTGTCGGGGATGGTCTTTTTGAAGTCGGCGTACTGCTGCTCAAATTCGGGCACGAGGGTCGGAAACTGGGGCAGATAGGCTCCCAGAGCAATGGCGAACACGCCAACACGGGCTTTGGTTTCAACGAGCATGGGAAAGTCCTCCTTATCAAATGTTCATCTGAATTTTCAAATTGCCGATGGCCGTTGCCTCGATGGGCAATGCTACGACCTGTTTTCCGGTGTAGTGGGCAGTCAGTTCGTTCAGGGTGGCGTTCTTTGCGCCGCCGCCTGCGATGTACAGCTTATCCCAGTGTTGGCCGGTGACTTCCTCCATTTCCCGATAGGCTTCACCGTAACAATAGGCCAGCGAATGATAGATGCTGTTGATGAGGTCTGCATCGGTGGCAGGTGCATCACCGGTTTCGGCAAGAGCGGAGCGAATCTCTGCGCTCATATCCTGCGGTGCGGAGAAGCGGGCTTCGTTCACATCAAAAATGCGAGTGTAGGTACTGGTCTTGGCCAGTTCCACCATCTCTGCAAAGGAGATGCCCAGCTGCTTCTGCACGCACTGAATGATCCACAGGCCCATGATGTTTTTCAGGTAGCGGATATAGCCCACGCCGCCCTCATTGGTGAAGTTGGCCTTGCAGCTTTCCGGGGTGGTGACGGAGCTTGCCAGCTTGACCCCCAGCAGGCTCCATGTACCGGAGGAAAGGAACGGTGCATCGCCCTGCTCCATCGGGATGCCCTCCACGGCACTGGCCGTATCGTGGGTGGCGCACAGAACTACGTTGGTCTGCCCGCCCACCTCGGCGGCGATGTCCGCTTTCAGCGGCCCCAGCACAGTGCCGGGAACGGTCAGCTTAGGGAACATGGCTTCCGGCAGACCCAGTGCTTTGAGAATTTCCGGGTCATACTCTTTGGTCTGTGCGTTGACAAGGCCGGTAGAGGTGGCGTTGGTGTACTCACGGGCTTTCACGCCGCAGAGTTTCCAGAGCAGGTATTCCGGGATCATCCGAAAATCTTCGGCCTGTTCCAGCCGCCCGGCCTTTTTGTCGGCGTACAGCTGATAAATGCTGTTGAAGGGCTGGAACTGGATGCCGGTGCGCGCATAGAGCGTTTCAAACGGCAGGATGCTGTGGACTTCGGGAATGACTGCCTGTGTCCGGCTGTCGCGGTAGGCGTAGACCGGGTAGATTGGCTGATCGTTTTTCAGCAGCACATAGTCCACAGCCCATGTATCAATGGAAAGGCTCTCAATTTCTGGATATTTTGCAAAGGCTTCCCGGATGCCGTTCTTCACGTTGGCAAACAGGCTGTCGATGTCCCATTCCAGATGGCCGTCTACCCGCTGGACGCTGTTGGGGAACCGATACACTTCCTCGGTGCGGAGAACGCCGTTCTCCATCCATCCGACAATGTGCCGCCCGCTGGATGCACCAATGTCGATGGCAAGATAGTTCTTTTGCATAATGCGCCTCCTGTGTGGATTCTTTGACCCAAGTATACGGGTTCAGGCATCGTGATTCCATCGGCAAAGGTGACGCATTCTTTGTGAAAAGTCTACTCTATGATTTTGAAAATGCATTTGCTGCAAACAAAAAAGCCGGAACGCTCCGTATGGAAGGAACGCTCCAGCTTTTTTGCGTTATGGGGGTAATGAAGAAGAAATGGGGAATTTAAGCAAAGCAGTTATGCGGAATCTTACAGCTGGCTCTTGTACAGCTCCACGATCTCCTCCACGCTGGTGTCACGGGGGTTGCCGGGGCGGCAAGCGTCTGCATAAGCAGACTCCGCGAGGAACTGGATGTCCTCTTCCTTCAGGATGCCATTCAGGTTGGTGGGGATGCCAACATCAGCAGACAGCTTCTTGACAGCGGCAATGGTAGCATCAGCGGCCTGTGCATCGTTCATCTCATCGATGCCCTTGACGCCCATAGCCTTGCCGACTGCGCGGTAACGCTCACCGGCGACGGTCTTGTTGTACTCCAGGCCGACCGGCAGCAGGATGGCGAAGGCCACACCGTGGGGAGTGTCATACAGAGCGGACAGGCCGTGTGCCATGGAGTGGACAATGCCCAGACCGACATTGGAGAAGCCCATACCGGCAATGTACTCGCCCAGAGCCATACCTTCGCGGCCTTCCGGGGTGTTCTGCACGGCACCGCGCAGGTTCTCGCTGATGAGTTTGATGGCCTCCAGATGGAACATATCGGAGATGGTGCAGTGGCCCTTGGTGATGTAACCCTCGATGGCGTGGGTCAGAGCATCCATACCGGTAGCGGCGGTCAGGCCCTTGGGCATGGAGGACATCATATCAGGGTCAACGACTGCGATCTCCGGGATGTCGTTGGTATCGACGCAGACGAACTTGCGCTTCTTCTCCACGTCGGTGATGACGTAGTTGATGGTGACTTCAGCAGCGGTGCCGGCAGTGGTGGGCACTGCAATGGTAAAGACCGCGTGCTTCTTGGTGGGAGCAACGCCCTCCAGAGAACGCACATCGGCGAACTCTGGGTTGTTGATGATGATGCCGATGGCCTTTGCGGTGTCCATGGAGGAGCCGCCGCCGATGGTCACGATGCAGTCAGCTTCTGCGGCCTTGAACGCAGCCACGCCGTCCTGCACGTTGGCGATGGTGGGGTTGGGCTTGATCTCGCTGTACACGCTGTAAGCGAAACCGGCAGCGTCCAGCAGGTCAGTGACCTTCTTGGTGACACCGAACTTGATCAGGTCGGGGTCGGAGCAGACGAAAGCCTTCTTGTAGCCGCGGGCGGTCAGTTCGGGAACAATGTTCTCGATGGCACCGTGGCCATGGTAAGAAATGCTGTTCAGAACAATACGATCAGCCATAATACAAAACCTCCAAATTGACACTTCTCTTTTTGCTGCAATCGCTGGGATTGGCAGAAAGATAACAAACTTTCTGTTCATTAGTATACTGGCCTCGTTCGGAAAATTCCATCCGAAAAAGTACCCTCTTTTTTGTGAAAAGTCTACTCTTGCCCCCAAAAGGCGTGTGCGCTATACTAAAAGCAGAAAGAGAGGAATCGGAAAATGCTGACTTATAACATGGATGTGACCCCAGAAAGCATCTGGAAACGCACAACGCCCAGCGAAGCAGAGCTGGCACAGCCCTATTATTGCACCGAAGCGGGAGTGTTCTATGCCCAGCAGCATTTTTCGACGGCGCGCACCGACAAGGAAAGCTACATTCTGTTCTACACCCTGCGCGGAGCAGGGCTGATTGAGCAGGATGGGAACCATGTGACCCTCAGCACCGGGCAGGCATTGCTGCTCAACTGCCGCACACCTCAAAGCTACTGCACTGCACCGGGGCAAAGCTGCTGGCACCATTATTGGGTACATCTGGACGGTGTGGGCGTTGCGGCTATGGAACCGCTGCTGTTTCCGGGTAAAAAATTGACCCCGGTGCAGATCACCGGGGTCAAGATGCAGGAACTGTTTGAAACGATTCTGGGCCAGATGGAGCGCGGCAATGTGGACAGCATGGTGCAGACCGGGTTGGCTTTGCACGGGATGCTTGCCCTGTGCGCGCAGACCATTCTTGCAGAGGCAGAGACCACCAGCGCACGGCAGGTCATTCTGCAGGCTGCGGAAACCCTGCGCAAGAATTACCAGAAAGAACTTTCTCTTTCTGACCTGCTGGCCGATGCCCACATGAGCAAAAGTTACTTTCTGCGGCTATTTCGGCGGTATATGGGCACAACGCCCTACAACTACCTTGTCAACTTCCGCATCACGCAGGCAAAGGAACTGCTTGTCCTCACTGACCACAGCGTGACCGAGATCGCGCAGCAGGTCGGCTTCGGAGATGCCAGCAACTTTTCCACCCGGTTTGCCAAGGCGACCGGGCAAAGCCCTTTACAGTATCGCAAAAGTGCGTTGAAAAGTGCCGGAAACCCGGAGCAGGGTTAACCGCCCTGTCCACGGGCACTCTGCACCGCCGCCAGCAGCCGTGCCAGTGCATCGCCGCCATCCTTTTCGGCCTGATGGTCTTGTGCAGCAGTTCCTTCTTCCGTACCATTGGGGTCTTTTACCCCGGCCAGACGCACAGGCTTTTCCAGAAGCAGTGCGGCTTCCGGTTTCCACGGTTTGATGGATACCGATACCGCCTGAATCAATGGCAGATAATCCGGAAATGCACCGCCCAGTGAACGCAGGGCATTGGCTGCATATCCAGCGGCACGGACTGCACCATAATCGTTGGTGTGCGTCCAATCCCCCTGATGGTAATAGGCTTTGGAAGCATCCCGGCCCAGCCGGATGATGTCCTCCATGGCCGCCTGATGCAGATCCAGCACAGGTACATTCAGTTCTTTGCCCAGTGCGATACACGCCTGTGCGTGATCGTGCAGGAGATCGTTATAGGTGAGTTTTCCGTTTTGCTCTGTCCATGTATTGCGCGCGATCGGCGTTGCAAGAATGGGCAGGGCTTTTTTTGCACGAATCTCCTCGATGAACCGGCGCAGGTTTTCCGGGTAGCCGTTGTATGCCTGCAAATGCGGATGCTTCTGGTCGTTGTGGCCGAACTGGATCACCACAAAATCGCCGGGGCGAAGCTGCTTCTGGATAAGGTCAAAATGCCCCTCGTTGCGGAATGTTTCAGTGGAGCGCCCGTTGTGTGCGTGATTGCACACGGCAATGCTGCCGTCCAGATACAAGTCCAGAGCCTGTCCCCAGCCGCCGTAACACGCCGCCGGGTGGTAGGGATATTCTGCACCGTAGTCCGCCATCGTGGAATCTCCGGCAAGGTAGACTGTGGGAACTTCAACGGGCGTAACGGACAGAAAATCCAGTGCCGGACAGTGGCCGACCACCGCAATATCCAAAGTCATTTTCTCAAAGGGGTGGTCTTTTCCATTGGGGATGATGGGCGAAATATTGACCGTGAAGCAGATGGACAGCACTGCTCCCTGCCGCAAAGAGCCTTTCCATGCAAGATGGCGGCATCCGTGGAAAATCAGAAACTGTTCTTCCTCCGCGCGGGCGGTCAGCGTAAGTTTCACGCGGTAATTTCCGGCGTGAGGAACCGCCGTCTTGAAGCAGAGCGGAATGAATCGCTGCGGCGGCTGGACTGCACCATCCTTTTTCCACAAAGACTTCACCAGTGCATCCGAATCCAGAAAACAGCCGTTTTCGTCCTGCTGGATTTTGGTGATTATTTCCGATGCGCACCAATAAGGAACATTGAACCCACTATTCAGTTCAAAAATGTTCAGCTCCGGCTGTGCGTTGTGGGCAGCTTCGTCCACGAAGCCAAAAGGCTGGCCGGGACCATAGAACGGGATGGCATCCTGTGCGCCCTTTTCCAAAGAAATAGTGAAAGTTTCAGATTTCATAATGCGTCCTCTATTTCCGAATTTTCATTGGATTCAAAGACTTAACTGAAGAACCCCTTCAATGTGTCGAGAGCCTGTTCTTTCTTCAGCGCAAAGATACCGGCATAGTCCAGCGTTCCGATGGGCTTTCCAACCTCTTTGGATTCCGTGGTGTAAACAATATTTGCAGTAGGCAAATTCATGGACAAGACCTGCTCCTTGTTATCTTCACCAAGGTAGAATCCGATGTGAGGAGGCTGATTGTATGCGCTGTTCTGGTTTGCCACACAATTTCTGTAGACAGGGTCATGCATCAGCGTATAGATCATGTAGTCCGTTTCTGCCGTTGTCATGTAGATGCGAAGTTCGGTGTCATCCTCATTTCTAAGCATGACCTCTTCACGCCAGTCACCCAGAATATCGGCTGTCAGGCTGGGGTTGTTTTTGGTGGAATTGTTCGTCTTGCCATCCAGCACATCAATGGTATCCACCGCACCACTTTCCCAGTTGTATTTATACACGCCGAAATCGCAGGATTCTTTCTCAACGCCATCACCAAGTTCGCTGAGCAGGTCACCGTCCCAGTACAAGACCCAGTTTACCGGCAGACCTGCACGGCTCGGATTGACCATTCCACTCAGAATGTTGTATACACCGCTGTTGTTTGCCTGACCCCAGTATTCGTATCCGGGCAGCGGAGTGATATTCGCCGCTACTGCACGACCCACATCCTTTGCCGAAGTCCAGATACCATCATAGCGCAGACCGGTTCCAGCATTGCTCAGAGCCTGATTTACCGTCGCCACCTTGTACTCCTCTGTGGGAGAGAAAACATAGAGCTGCGTAGGATTGTTCGGATTCATTGCCGCAAGGTGGATGGCATCGCCGTGGCTTCCCAAATCCTGTCCATCCTTGCCATTCTTGACCCAGAGCAGAGAGCCGTCATGGTCAACTGCCATATTGCCGATGCAGATCTCATCAAAGCCATCCTGATCCAGATCACCGGTCGATACATTATGATTTCCCTTATCTGCGGCGTCCTCACCGGTCAGGGCCACAAAGTTCCACTCCAGCTGCAGCTTTCCATTTCTCAACGTGTAGGCAGCAATCGTAGTTTTTGCATAGTAGCCGCGGTTAAAGAATACAGCAGGAATCGTTTCGGTGCTGCCTGCTTCTTTGGGCAGATAGCCGATTGCAATATTGTAGCGTGCAGAGCGATTGCCGCCATCGCCTGCTTTGCCCCAGTCATCGTAATTGCCCGTCACATTGATATAATCGATGCTGTCAATGATTTCACCGGTCTGCCCACTGAATACCGTCACATATTCATTTGAGTCAGGGCTTGCATGGCCGTTTGCATTGATGTTTGTACCGGGAACCACGCTCTTATCGCCCACATAGGAAACGATCGTGCTCTCATCGGTCATATCAAATTTGCCAGCTTTATTCGGCTTATAGGCGACCGTACCATCGGAGGTCTTGATAAACAGCTCTGCTTTGCCATCTTCATCCATATCGTAAAGCATAAACTGGTTAAAATGGGCACCAGAGGGCATTTCCAAGCCCATATTCAATCTCCACAACGGAGTGCCATCCATCTCATAGATATCAAAAATGGTCGGAGAGGAAGGTGCCACAGCCTTGCCAGAGTCAAACGCATTGTCCGGATACCATTTTACAATGATCTCGTACTGTCCATCGCCATCCACATCACCCACGCCGGTATCATTGATCGTATACGAAGAAAGGTCTCCGTTTTTGGTGGGCTGGGGTTCCGGCTTTTGCAGAGGGATGCTCATATAATTGTTTTCCAGAGCGGCAACAGCCTCGCTGTTATACTGTAGGCCGTTCTGAATCTTTGCAACTACATACACATCGCCGGCTTTGCCTTTTGCATCGGTAAAATTGGTTCTGTCTGTGATCGGAGAGGAATTGATCTTGATGCCATTTCTGTACACATCAAAGGAAATATCCTCACCATACTCTGTTGCAAGGATTCTCCAAGAAATGAACACACCATCATCGGACTTCACCGCATACACGCCGCGATCCAGATTTTCCATAGAACGTGCATACGCATTATAGTTGCTGCCCGTCTTAAAGTAGCCGATACGATAATACACATCATAGGTGTAGTCCGCCCGCTGTTCGCTGGGGTCAGTAGGGTTTTCATTGGGTGTCAGAGAATCTTCCAGTACCTGATATTTTCCCTCGACCGGAACAACATTGGCACCGTAAACATAGATACCTTCTTCTGCTGCGTTAAATTCACGAATCGCGGTCCATTCGCCAACAGCTACAGTTCCAATCGAGCCATCGTTCATCACAGCGGTCACTTCTGTGGGAAATTGTTCTGGCAACGCTTCACCAAACGGAAGTTCCAAGGTCGTGGGATTGTACACATAGGTTGGATACGGCAGTGCGCTATAGCTTATAGCCTGTCCGTCTGCTACGATATCCGGGCCGACTGCACAGACGCTCCATGCAGAAGAAACGAGTATGCTGGCCGTAAGCAGGCAGGCCACGAGTCTTTTCTTATTCATATTTTTTATGCCTCCTCGATCGTATGCGGTACGGGGGGAATGTAATTGATGTCCGGTGCGGTATCCAGAGCAGAAATATTGCAATTTTCACAGACCATACCGTTCACTGCGGTCGGGTCAAAGGAATTTTCTTTTGCGCGAATGTCCAGATTCCGGAACGTGAAGTCCGAGAGCCGATACTGCATCGGTTCCGGCTTTACGTTGAAATATTCGCGGCACTCGCAGCGGCAGTCCTCCACGGTAATGTGGTCTGCATAGGAAAGCGGAATGTCCTTGCGGTCTTCCAGATCATAGAACTGTGTCCACGGATTGATGTTGACAAAACTCTCCACAACGGCATCCACCTGCTGCATCGTGATATATTCATAATGCTGTGGGGTATCCGGGCGCATTTTCAACCAGAGCAGATTGCAGGCGTGGTCTACTTTCAACCGGCGCACCAGAACGTTGCGGTCGTGCATGGACTCCGAACCGCAGGTCAGACAGCCATGGCAGAAACCATAGCGGCAGTCCTCCACCAGAATCCGCTCATTGATGCCGTTTTCAGGTGCAGTATCTGCCCACGGGCCTCTGCCGCCCTTCAGCACGACCGAATCGTCATTCACTTCCAGATAGCAGTTCTTGATCAGAACATCGGTACAGACATCGATATCAATGGCATCGGTGCTGGGAGCCGGAACCGGATGAGCCGGAGAGAGAATGCGGCAGTTCAGGTACTTCACATGGTCGCAGCGGTAGAGGTGGCTCGTCCAGAAGTGCGAATTTTGCAGGGTGATGTTGGCAAAGGTTACATTTTTGCTGTTGGAGATATACACCAGCCGCGGACGCTGTTCGTCCTTGTTCGTGCATTTGGGGTTCCACTTGCGGCGCAGCCAGAACGCCCGCCAAGAGCGCAGACCATTGCCATCAATCGTGCCGGGGCCGCTGATGGTAAAGCCATCCACCCCATCGGCGTTGATGAGGGCAGAGAAATAGATGCAGTTCTGCCCCTCGATGCGCGTTTCGCAGAGGTCATAATCGGCAATGTCATCGCTGCCCATCAGGGTGCCACCCTGTGCCACATACAGATTCACGCCCTGCTTGAAGTGCAGCGCACCTGTGTGGTAGACACCCGCCGGAACGACCAGAACACCGCCACCCTCTTTGGCAGCAAGGTCAATGACGGACTGAATCTCCTTTGTATGCAGTTGGCCATCCGGCAGGATGCCGTAGTCCGTCAGCCGATAGGGCTTACCCAGTGCAGAAAGTTCCGGGTTTTCAATCTCATAGAACCAATCGTCGATTGGCGTTCCATCCGGGAAAAATTCAAGTTCATGTTTCATTGCTGTATTCCTCATTCAAATCGTGTTGTCGTTCCACCGGGAAGCTCGTAGATCTTTCCGCCTACGCTGACCCAGCAGGATGCAGCGTTCGGATTATAGCACAAATCACCGTCCACGGTAAACTGGAGCCGGGCAGCATCTTCCAGCGCATCTACGATCTCGATGTTGGTGGCATACCAAATGTCATCCTGATGGCTCATCATCTGGCAGAACTGCTCCATCTGCGCCCAGCCATCCTGTTCGGGCAGTTCATAGCTGTGGCCCCAGACGTACATCAGGTACAGATACTGGGTCTTGTGCATGGTGAGGAACCGCTGGCCCAGTTCCAGCATCCCGTGCCGGAAATGACAGGTCGGGTCCCACTCGGTAAAATCTTCTGGAATGGCAAAGCCCTGCGTGCTGCGCACGGTACGCGCATAGCGGATGCCCAGTGCCGGCAGCAGTTCCATGATCTTATGGGTGTAACTGCCGTTGGGGTAAGCAAGGCCGCGCACCGGGGTCTCGACCAGTTCTTCCAACGCACGGCGGTCTTCCAGAATCTGCTGGGCCACCTGATCCAGCGGAGAGCGTGCAATGGTGGGGTGCAGCACGGTGTGGCAGGCCACCTCATGTCCACGATACAGTTCCTTATACTCGCAGACGGGGATGCGTCTGCATTGTGCAGGCCGGAGTTCAGATTGAAGGTACCCTTCATGCTGTACTGGTTGAACAGTTCCACAAGGCGGCGGTCTTCCACGCGGCCATCGTCGAAGCTGAACGTCAGAGCCTTGTGCTTGCCGCCGGGAAAACAGGTATAAATGTTCTTCAAACTCATACAGAAGCCTCCTGCAAACCATACGGAACGGCGCGTTTGCCATAGTGGTTTGCCAGACTGCCTGTCACGACCAGCTTGAATGCATTGCTGCCCGGATGGAGCAGACCCTTCAAATCGAACCGGTGCTTGTTCCAGAACGAAACTCCGGCAAATTTTCCGTTAACCCAGAGTTCGGCCATCTCCTCGGCATCCAGTTCCAACAGCGGATAATCGGCGTTTGCCTGTTCTGCGCTGTATTCCGCCTCGGCAACGTAGGTCTTTTTGACCTGAATGCCATCGGCTTTTTTCAGGGTGAACGCCGGCACTGGCAGCAGCAGCGGCTTCGGTTGCTCTGGCAGAGCGGCAAAGTCTGCCTCCTCGCAGGTGAACAGCAGCAGGCTGCTGCGGCTAGGCAGATTCAATGCAAACTCCTTTGCCTGCGCACGGGCCGCTTTCCCTGCCCAGAGGTCATACTGCCCGATCTTTTGGGTGGTGGGCAGCGTGATGGTGGTATGGAGGTCAGTGTTGCCCTCGTTCACAAGGAACCAGCACTCACTGCCTGCACGCAGGAAATGCGCACTGCGCAGCTGCGGAGCAGCCGGACTGCACTGAAGGTCTGCAAGGGTCGAGAGAACTTTGGGGAGAGCAGGTGCATCCGGGAACCGCTGTTCAGGATCAATCACCGCCGAGAACTCCATGCCACGGCAATACAGTTTTCCGTCCTGCACCCGGCAATCTTTCCAGACACTTTCCGGCAGATACTGGAAGCCGACCTGCTGCTCATAGAGCGGACGGACGGCATCCGGTTCCAATGCGCGGTTACGGCACAGCACTGCCACCGGCAGAAGTGCGGTCGTGTCGGTCATCAGGCAGGACAGCCGCCGCATATAGGTAGACCACAGCTTATAGTGTTTCCACCAGTTGCTGTTGGGGCCGACATCGGGCGGACGCTCATCCTTCCGCTTGCCGGTGATGCTGTAATAGAACGCATGAGGGATGAAGAGGTTGACGCCGCGCACGGCCAGCCAGTCTGTGTACCACTTGATGTCCCCACCGGAGAGTTGCCACGGGTTGTTGTCCTTGTTGCAGGCTCCAAAGCACTCGTTGGAGTTGCGGCGGCGGTTCATCAGGCGGGCCGCATCTGCACTGCACTTGCCCAGCGTGGAATCCAGCCCCATAAGGTAGTCCTTTTCCGGTGCAATCCAGCGCAGGCACAAGTCCTGACCGGGGATGCCGAAGTATTTTTCCACCTCAATATCATCGCTCTGATGGGGGTGTCCCATCAGGCAGATGCCGTGCTGTTCGCACCAGCCGGAAAGAGCCGCATAGTAAACGCCACCCTCCCGGTCAAGGATCATCTGGTGATAGAGCCGGGTATCTGCATTTTCGGTTTTCTCGAACAGTGCGGTCAGGTTTTCCAGCTTGCCGCCTGCTTCGGTGAAAAGCTGGGCAAAGCCCTTTGTCCAAGGGAACATATTCCCCACGTTCCGACCCAGAATACTGGGTTCATCGGTGAAGAATCCGATGATGGTGTTTCCGAAGTATTCTTTCAGTTCACGGTAGTAGGCATCGTGGGTCAGGCCGATGAACCGCTGCACGACCTCCGGGTTCAGGATGTCGGCACTTTCCGGGGCGTTCGGCTCGCCATCGTCTTCGCCCCAGTGGATGCCGCGGATGGTCCCGCCGCTCTTGCGCACCACCAGAATCCCCTGTGATGTCTGTGCAAGAACTTCATCCCCCGGCTGGCTCTCGCTCACCAGCGTGATGCCCTGACTGACCAAATCAGGCCGCCCTGCGGTGACCATACCGTTTGCAGAGCCGGACGGGTACATTCCCTCATCGTACAGAACGACCGTCATGTTCAGCGCAGCCGCTTCCTTGACCGCCGTGCGGATGTAGGAAAAGTATTCTTTGGAAAGGTATTTGATGCGTTTGGCAAGGCCGATGCGGGGATGTAGCACCACACCGGATACGCCGTGGGCATTGAAATCATTCAGCTGGCGGCGGATTTCATCATGGGTCAGGTTGCCGTTCAGAAACCAGAACGGGATCGGGGTAAATTCGCGCGAGGGTTTGGAAAGCAGTGTGAGTAACTCCATACAAACCTCCTATGGTTCATTTTTTGCAAGGGCACAAAGTTTTGCCCAATGCTTTGTACGAAAATAGAACAGCATCAAAATCATACCAGCCAGAAAACTCAGCGGTACGCTGGCCATTGCATAGCCGCCATAGCCAAGCCGTGAAAGCAGATACGCGACCGGTATCCGTACACCCCACAGGATGAATAGATTCACGATGGTCGGATACTTGATCTCTCCAATGCCATTGGCAAAGCACATGATGACGTTCATAATCGCATACATCCATGTGAACGGAAGCACGATATGGATGTAGCGTACTGCAACGGCAAGAACGGTGACATCTTGTGTAAAAAGCGAAAGCAGCGGGTTGCAGAAAATCGTAACAAGGATTCCGGCAGACAGCGTGATCGTCCCAGCGCACAGCGGAACCAGCCATGCTCCACGGCACAGACGGCGATAATTTCCGGCACCAAGGTTCTGACCGGAGAACACCGTCATTGTTGAGGAGAGCGATGCAATGGCAAGGTTTGCAAAACTGGCCACTTTTCCGGCTACCGAACAGCCCGCGACAAAGGTTGAGCCCTGAAGATTGAACAGAATCTGCAAAATCAGATGTCCTGTGGAATAAAGTGCGGTGTTCATTCCAAGCGGGAGGCCGATCTGTATCATCTTCCGCAGCGTTTTTCCATCGAACTGATGGGGCAGAAGCGGAAATTCCAGTTCCGGGGCATAGCGGCGGAGATACCAGATGCTGCACAGCCACGAGAGTGCCAGTGCGATCACGGTCGCCCACGCCGCACCGTAGACACCCATGCCAAACTTTGCCACAAAAAGCAAATCCAGCGCAATGTTGACCACACAGGAAACCAGCAGAAGCACCAGAGAAGAACTGCTGTTGCCCAGTCCTCGCAGGATGCCCGCATTGAAGTTGTAGCCCATATTGCCAAGAATGCCGATGGTAACAATGCGCAGATACTGCACTGCATAAGGCATAGCATCCGGGGGCACCTGCATCAGATGCAAGAGCGTCGGCCCCAATACAAGCCCCAGCACCGTAAGCGGAATGGCCGCTGCGTAGAGAAAAAATACGGATGTTCTGAGCAGCTTCTTCAATGCGGCCTGATCGGATGCGCCGCAAGCCTGTGAAACAAGGATCGAAATGCCGGAGCCAATGCCAAGAAAGACACACAAAAGAATTTCCAGCGGCTGCGAGCTGGTGGAAACCGCCGCCAGTGCGGCGGAATCGCAATAATTGCCGATGACCAGCGTATCCACGGTGCTGTACATCTGCTGGAGAACACTGCCAGCGCAAATCGGCAGAGCAAAGCGCAGGGTGCAGCCGAGGATAGAACCATGGGTCATATCTGTCTGACGCGCAGATGCTTTATTCTGTATCATAAATTTGCTTTGTAAAAGAAGAAGCCGTGTCCCGCAAAAGACTGCGGAACACGGCTTCTGTGTTATCAGCTCTCAACTCCGTCGGCGGGGGATCATGCAGACCGGAGTTTGCGTCCGCTATGATTTTTACAGAGAATCGCGGATCTGCTTTGCATTTTCGAGGTCAGCCAGACGCCATTCTATGATACTGTTGGCATCCAGACCGTTGCAGTCAGCAACCATCTGATCCCACAGTGTATCGAACTCGCTGTCGGAAGATGAGTAGACCATCTTCCAGCTTGCAGTGGTGACCTTGTCCTTGATTGCATCGATCATCAGCTGCATATTGTCGTCCGGCAGGCTGGTAAAGCTGAACACATCCTGCAGGGGGCTGTCGCTAGAGTAATCATCGCCCAGCCATTCCTTCCAGTTCTCGTGGCCGGTGGTTGCACGCCACTGGTCGAACACCTTGGAAGAAGTGCCGATCTCGCTGAACTCGGTCCAGCCCAGAATGGAAGCGGTGCGGTAGCCGCCCTTGCCGTCGCCGAAACGGGTCAGGGTTCCGTTGCGGGCCAGGAACGGAGAGTTCCACATTTCCAGAGTCTCGCCGTTGGACAGGGTGAATCCAGAGGAATCGTTGTGGCCGTCCTCAAACCACTTGGTACCGGCCTCGGTCAGGTAGGCGTTACCCTGATCATCGCTGTACCAGAACTCGCCGTCCGGACCCTGAATGATGTTCAGGTATGCTTCGGGATCTGCCAGCATATCCAGATAAGCAAGGCACGCTTCCACATTCTTAGTGTTTGCGTTGATGCCGATCAGGTAGCGGCTGTCGCCGTAGGTGGTGACCGGTGCATAGAAGACCTTTGTGCCGGGGATGTGATATTCCAGATAGGTGGGTGCCCAGCCCGGCAGGTAGCCGGAGGGGATCTGGGCGTAGCCGCCGTCCACCTTGACCTTCTGGGTGGGACGGTCATTGTTGATGCTGTCCGGGTCCATCAGGCCGCGGCGGTAGACCTTGTTATACCATTTCAGGCCCTTGTAATACAAGCTATCCTTATCCAGAATGGAGTGGTACTCGCCGTTATACATATCGGCTTCCAGCAGGTAGGGCAGCTGATGCTCGAAGTAGCCCTGCCAGCGGTACCACAGGACCATGCAGGCCCAGAAGCTGGAGTCAGAACCGTTGTTCAGGATGGTGCCGAAGCAGGGAGTGCCGTCCTCTGCGGTGGGTCGGGCTTTCTGCATCTGCTCCATAACGTCGATCAGGTCGTCAAAGTCCTTGATCTCCGGTGCACCGATCTCTTCATAGGTGTCCCAGCGCAGGCGCAGGGCGTTGCGCTCGGTAGAGTTAATCCAGCTGTACTTGACGTAGGTGTCGCCGCACTCGCAGGGGATGCCGTACAGGCCGCCGGTGCCGGCGCTCTTGAACTTGCGGGCAAAGTTCAGGGACTTCTCGATCTTCTCAGAGCTGTTGACATGGGGCATCTGATCCAGATAATCGTCCAGATTCAGCAGCATACCGCCCTGCACCATGATGTCCAGACTCTGTTCGGGGATGAACATCACATCCGGCAGGTCGCCGCTGGCAAGGATGGCGTTGGTCTTTTCATCCGAGTAAGCCCAGATGTCCAGATTGAAGCCACGGGAAGCGAAATACTCGCCCTTGAAGCCGCCAACCAGACCGCTGGATACGTTTGCATCACGGGGATAGAAAGTAATGGTCTGCGGGCCGCTGGAAGCGGAACCGGAGGTATTTCCTGCGCTGCCAGAAGTCGTGCTGGAAGAGCCGCCGCAGGCGGTCAGGGCAGCTGCCGAACCCGCAATGGCGCAGGTTTTGAGGAAATTACGACGCGAAATCTTTTTCATAAGAGGTTCTCCTTTTCTTGTATTTTTATAAGAAATTGTTTTTTCAATTCATCTGGAACTGCTTTAGCCCTTGACGGCACCGACCATCAGGCCCTTGACGTAGAACTTCTGCACAAAGGGGTAGACGCACAGGATGGGGATGACGACCACAGCGGTCAGGGTCAGACGGATGCCGGTGGGGGTAATGGTCGCAAAGGGGTTCTCGCCGGAGATCTGCTCCGCCGCAGCGGTGACCTGCTGCAGCAGCTCATACAGCAGATACTGCAGCGTGTAAAGCTTGGTATTGGTGATATACAGCTTGGTGGTGAAGAAGTCGTTCCACTGGTTCACGGCGGTGAACAGAGAGATTGTTGCAAGGATAGGAGTCTGAAGCGGCATCACGATCTTGAAGAAACGGGTCATGTAACCGGCACCATCCAGATACGCAGATTCTTCCAGCTCCGGGCTCATGGCTTCGATGTTGGTCTTGACCAGAACCATGTTGTACACGGACAGGCAGGACGGAATGACGTAGACCCAGAAGCTGTTGACAAGGCCCAGCATACGGTTGTTCAGGTAGACCGGGATCATACCGGCGGAGAAATACATCGTAACGACCGTAAAACGGTACCAGAACTTGCGTTTCCACATGTTCTCCTTGGTGAAGAAGTACGCCATGTAGCTGGTAAGCACCAGACTGATGGCGGTGGTCAGCACCGTGCGAGCGACCGAGATAAAGGCTGCATTGCCCAGATTCTGCACCTTAAAAATTTCAACGTAGTTTTCAAAGTTGATGCCCTTGGGCAGCAGGATGATCTGGTTCAGGTCAACCAGCTTCTGGTCGCTGATGGTGCAGATCATAAGGTAGTAGAACGGATACACGCACAGCAGCGTGATGATGGTGAACAGGATGATGCCGACGATGTTGTAGATCTTATCCTCCCGGCTCATCTTGATGTGGTGGCTTTTCTGCCGGGGTGCGATTTTTGTTGCAGTCACAGGATGCTTCCTCCTCTCTTTAGAATACGCTGGTGCCGCGGATCTTCTTGGATGCGGTGTTGGCCAGACCGAACAGGATCAGTGCAATGATGGATTTCATGACACCAACGGCGACCGAGAACGAAATCTGACCACTGCCGATACCGAGGTTGTAGACGTAAAGGTCAAGCACTTCGATGTATTCCTTATTCAGAGCGTTGCTGAAAGCGAGGAACTGGTCGATGCCGGAGTTCAGGAAGTTGCCGATGCTCATAATGAGCAGAACGAAGAAGGTGGGCATCAGCAGCGGAATGGTGATGTAGCGGATACGCTGCCAGCGGTTTGCGCCGTCGATCATGGCCGCTTCGTTCACTTCCTGATCCAGACCGGTGATGGCGGCGAAGTAGATGATGGCGTTCCAGCCGAGGTTTTTCCATGTGTAAAGCAGTGCTTGGATCAGCCAGACGTGCTTGTCGGTGGTGAGGATGTTCACGGTCATTTCTGCGCCGAACTTCTGCATCAGCGCATTGACCAGACCGGAGGAACCGAACAGGCTGGACATCAGGGAGAACATGATGACCCAGCTGATGAAGTGCGGCAGCGTGGTGAGGGTCTGCACACATTTCTGGAAGCGGGTGCTCTTGATCTCGCTGAGGAAGATGGCGAACAGCATGGGGACCGGCATCAGCAGATAATTGATGAACTGGATGCCGAGGGTGTTGCGCAGAACGCGGAACAGGTTCTGGCGCATGACCGGATTGCCGAACAGGTTGGTGAAGTTCTGGAAGCCCACGAACTTGCAGTTTGCCAGTGCCATACCCGGCTTATACTGGAAGAACGCGTAGATCCAGCCCCACAGGGGCATATAATGGAATACGAACACGAGTGCGAGGCAAGGGACGATGAACAGGAACAGCTTGATACTCTCAATTCGTTTCTGACGCGAACCGGGTGTTTCCAGCAGTTTTCCAGCGGCGGCTTTGCTGGGCATAAATACGTCAACTCCTTTTCTGGTTTGTGAACCGTGTATGAACAGCTCTCTTTGACCTGAGTATACCGGTTTCCGCCGCCGCTGTATATAACAAAAATTTTTGATTCTGTAAATAAAATTTGTTGTGTAAATTGGCGATGATAGTGCATTTTTTGCAACTGAAAATTGTGATACAAGCTATAATTTTTGCAATTTACATTTCCGCTCCGGCTCGTTACAATGAAAAAGAAAGCACTGATTCTTCCACAATCCCCCACGCTTTTCAACAAAAAACGCAGGAGGCTCCTATGCAGGATCAGCACCTTATTCCTTATAATGTACAGGAGGAAACCCCATTATGAGTGACGCGATCGTTCGCCCGGACACACCGCTGGGCTATGCACAAAGTGCGTGTGATACCATGATGCGCCGCTACGCCGCCGCCGACCTTCCGCCGAAAGGACACTTCCACTATCATCAGGGCGTGTTCCTCTCCGGTGTCTACAAAACTTACCAGCTCTGCGGCAACGAAGCCTATTTTTCTTATATGAAAGATTGGATCGATTCGGTGTTCACCGAAGATGGCCGTATCAAAAACGATTACAAGCACGGCGATCTGGATGACATCCAGCCCGGCATCCTGCTGTTCCCTCTGCTGGAGAAAACCGGCGATGAAAAATACCGCAAATGTATTGAGTTCGTGGCCGCGCAGCTGCCGGATGTTCCGCTGTGCAAGTGCGGCGGACTGTACCACAAGGTCAGTCTGACCGGGCAGATGTGGCTGGACGGACTGTACATGGCCGGACCGTTTGCCGCAGAGTATGCTCAAAAGTTCAACCACCCGGAGTGGCTGGACTTTATGGTAAAAGAGATCTTCCTGATGCGCGACCACACCCGAATTCCGGAAACCGGACTGTGGCGTCATGCGTGGGACGAGACCAAAACGGCAGACTGGTGCGACCCCGAAACGGGTCTTGCGCCGGAATACTGGGGCCGCAGCCTTGGCTGGGTGCCGGTGGCTGTGATGGATGTTCTGGATCAGATGAACCCGGAAGATGCACACTACGAAGAACTCCGTGCGCTGGTCAAAGATCTGCTGACTTCCCTGCTGAAATACCAGTCCGCAGACGGGCGTTGGTATCAGGTGATCGACAAGGCAGACCAGCCGGGCAACTGGCCGGAAAATTCCTGCACCTGTCTGTTTGTCGCCGCACTCAGCAAAGCAGTGCGGCAGAAGATCCTTCCCGCAAGCGCATTGGACGCAGCCAAAAAGGGCTACGAAGGCGTGATCCGCTCTCTGAACTGGGAAGGCAATGATTTGCTGATCGGCAATGTTTGTGTTGGAACGGGCGTTGGAAGCTACGAATTCTACTGCGGCCGTCCCTGCTCCACCAACGATCTGCACGGTGTTGGAGCATTCCTGCTGATGTGTACAGAACTGCACTCCGTACTCACAGCGTAAAATCCCCGCAGATTTTGCCTTTCTTCATTTTCTCCCCTATCTCTCCTTCTATCATGTGAATGCGAAATGGAGCTGTACGGTTTTGCTCATCCGTACAGCTCCATTTCACATTATTCAGGATCTTCTTCCGGTTTCTTGCGCAGAACGCACAGCTCAGCGATCAGTCCGCCGGTCGGATTCTTCCGCATCACCAGACCGCACTTGGGGCCATAATACAGCTGTATCCGCTGATGCAGATTTTTCAGGCCGTAGCTTTCCTGTTCGGTGGCAATCGGCTCCTGTAAATGGGCGTTCAATGCCTGCAAAGCATCTTCTTCCATGCCAAAGCCGTTGTCCTCTACGGTCAGAACATAGGTATCCTCATCCCGGAGATAGCCGCGGAATTGCAGGACATTGTCCTGCCGGGAGGGGTCAAAGCCGTGTGCAAAGTAGTTTTCGATCAACGGCTGCAGCACATTGCGGATGATGCCGTATTGCAGAACCTCTTTGTCAATATCATATAGGATCTGCATGGCGTCGTTGTGGCGGGCACGGTAGATTGCAAGATACCGCTGGCTGAATGCCAGTTCCTGCTGCACCGGGATAAAGGTCTGTGCGCCGATGAATCCGCGGAAAACCGAAGCTGTCTGTGCGATCAGCTCTGCCGTTTCGTCATCGCCGTTTTCATAGCAGCGGGCGCGGAACACATCCAGCGAGTTATACAGGAAGTGTGGGTTGAACTTTGCCTGAAGCTCCTGCATCTCCGCTTCCTTATGCTTGAGCTGATAGTAATAAGCCTTGTCGATGTTCTCTTTCAGGCTTTCGGCCATCTTATTGATGGAAAGTGCAATGTTGGTGAATGCCGCCTGATAAAAGCTGCCTTTGATCCGGTAATCCAGCTGATTCTGTCCAAGGGCGTTCAGCCCTTCCTGAATCGTACGGACTTCCCGGTTGATCGCGCGCATGGTCAGGCAGAACACCAGTATGCTCAACGCCGAAAGCAGCAGGATGGCGATCAGCAGCTGCGGTGTATTCGCGTTCGACCTCAGAAACAGCTCCTGCCAAGAGATCGTGTAGTAGACCGTGCCGCCGCGCTCTGTAAAGGGGTCCACTGCGGCAAACCATCTCCCGCTGTCCGTTTGGAAAACGCCGCTCCCGTTCTGGATCACTGCATCGGGAAGTTCCACGTGTTCTTTTCCCGAATTATACAAAAGCTGTCCGTCATTGCCCAGAATCTCAAATTGCAGGCTGGAAAGCGGCAGATTTTCTTCTGCAAGCTGCTGGATCTGGCTGATGCCGTAGCCAAACAGCAAAACGCCCTTGGAAAGAGCGGGTGTGCCGCCCGCTACGGCGATCGTATTCGCAAGCCGGGGATCTCCGCTGTCGATCTGACCGTAAATTTCCATCAGACTGCTTTTGTTCAGCATTTGTTCCATAAACGGAAAATCCATCGGCAGGACCTCCATCGTCCCGACACCAGTGCCGTCTCTGGAGGACGCATAGTAAATATAGTTGACCTTTCGGAGCGGCGAATAGGCTGCGATCCAGTGAATGCGGTCATCTCGGATCGTCAGCTGCGCCAGCACGCTGGAGATATCATGCATCTCCACAGGGGTCAGACCTTCCTCTGACGGGGACGCAAAGTAGTCACGGAGCAGGCGGTACGATGTGTTCTGATTTTCATAAATCGGGAGATAGGATACCCAGAACTGCTCGGTCAGGCTCTGGTATGCGCTGCCGACCTGTGTGCGGCGGATGTTGACATCTGCCAGAATCTCAGATTTTTTCTGCTGATAGGCAAGCGTGCACACCAGCAGACTTGTCAAGATCATGATCAGCCAGTAGAGGGACCCGACCCACAAAAAGATATTGCCTCGCTGGCGGATCGGCTGCGTTGTCTTGTCCATTCGCTTTTACCCCTCGTTCATGTGCAGGCCCATCCGATACCGGGAGGGCGAGATGCCCTTGTTCTCGCGGAAGCATTTCACATAGTAGCTTGCCGAAGCAAAGCCGACTTCCTCCGCAATGTCCTTGATCTTCCGGTTGGGATTGCGCAGCAGGATGATGGACTGATTGATGCGGCACTGCATCAGGTAATCGTTGAAGAATGTTCCGGTTTCCTTTTTGAACAAATGTCCAAGATAGGCCGGATTCATGCCGTTTTTGGCGCAGAAATCCTTGATGGAAATGCCTGCGCCCTCCATCACGCTGTCATGTACATAGCGCAATGCGACCTGAACGATGGGGCTGAGTTCGGCAAGGCACTTCATAAATGCCTGCCGCCCGGTCACGAGCATTTCTTCCGCAGCGCGGGCGAAATCGCTCTCCGAGTGCTGCTTTTCCGGCGTCCACGTGGGGACACGCAGAACTTCCCGCAGATTTTCCTGTGCCGGAAATTCGCTCATCAGGACGCGCAGACAGCCCTTGTGCAGCCGGGAAAGCGACTTCAGCGGAGTCTCCTTCCCATCCTGCTGGTACAGCTTCATGGCAAGATGGCGATAACCGGTGTCCCGGATGCTCTGGTCGGGCAGATAATACAGGATTCGTATTTCCTCTGCCAAAAGATCGGCATCAATGCCGAGGGTATCGGTTTCTTCTTGCAGCAGCACCGGACTGTCCGAAAGGTCGTTCATGTCGATGGTGTCGCAGGCGTTCAGGTAGCTCATGTGGAGCAGGTCGGTCTCTTTGACCGAGGTGCCAATGGCAACGCGGACGGCGTCCACTGCGCCGCTCTCCTGCGCCGCATGGGAAATCTCTGCCGAAACATTCTCTCTGGAAAGGTCACGCCCGCCGAGGATCATGACCCAGCGGCCTTTTTCATCCCAAAAGCCATTCACTTCATACTTTTGCGCCAGCAGTTCCAGACAGGAAGCCCGAAATGCGGCAAGGGATGATTTTCCGCGCCGCACAGCACAGACCACGCAATACTCCGGCTGATACAGATTGATGCCCAGCACAGCGGCACGTTCGCTCAGTTCCTCACTGCCGATGGAGCCGGATGCCCAGCGGTTCAGTGTGTTTTCCCTCAGAAGATCCCGGCTGTTTTTGCGGCGGTTGTAGATATTATCCAATGCTTTCTGAATGGTCTGCTCCATTTCCACATCGGCGACCGGCTTGAGCAGATAGTTCTCGACGCCCAGCTGGATGGCACGGCGGGCATACTCGAACTCGCCGTAAGCAGTCAGCAGGATACAGTGCGTATCCGGGTACAGACTGCGGACTTTCTCGATCAGTTCCAGACCATCCATGCGGGGCATCCGAATATCCGTCACCAGCAGGTCGATGCGCTGCTGCTCAAAATACTCCAATGCCGCCTGCCCATCCGATGCCGTCAGGAGCTTGTCCACACCAAGTTCCTGCCAACCGATACGGACTTTCATCACTTCCAGAATTTTCTCCTCGTCATCTACAAGTAACACAGTGTACATGACAATATCCTCCCATTTTCCGTTTACCTGTTTTGAGAATACCAAAATGAAACGGATTTCGTCAAGGGTTTGCCCCGTTGTATTCTACAGTTCTTAATATCTTCTGAAAAAATTTATATGTACTTTCTGCTAAATCAACGATAGAATACATTTAGAAGTACTGAAGTTATGAGGTGATTTTTACGTCGCTATGGATCAACGATGGATTGCACGAGGCAGCAAACGGTATCCATTCTTTTTTGCTGGTGGGGCAGTCCAATATGGCTGGGCGCGGTAATCTGACCGCCGAAAATTCCATTACTGCCCCGGATTGCTTTATGCTACGGATGGGGCGTTGGCAAGAAATGAGTGAGCCGATCAATGTAGACCGCGCAGTGGCAGAGGAAAGCCGCCCTCGCAGCGGTGCAAACCTCGCTGCCAGCTTCGCGGCGCAACTCCAGAAAGAAACCGGTTCCCAAATCGGCCTGATTCCCTGCGCCGATGGCGGTACCCGCATCAGTCAGTGGCAGCCGGGTGAAGTTCTGTTCGACCATGCCGTTTTTCAGGCAAAACTGGCGGAACGCACCTCGATGCTGACAGCAATCCTCTGGCACCAAGGTGAGAGCGACTGCCTTGCGCCGGAACAGTTGGAAGCCTACCCGGAGCAGTTTCTGCGCACGATGCGTGGATTCCGGAAACAACTGAGCAATCTGCCGATCATTGTCGGCGAACTGGGCCACCCGGAAAACGGCTTTCATGGCACACCGGCAGAGTTGGTAAACGAGTTCAACCATCGTCTGCCCGGACTGGCTGCGCAGCTGCCAAGGTGTGCCGTTGTGTCTGCGGAAGGGTTGACCGCTCGTCCAGATGGACTGCATTTTACCACAGAGAGCCTGCGCACGCTGGGTCTACGCTATCTGGATGCTTATAAAAGTCTGTTATAAGGAGTTTTTATGCCGAACCATTATTTTTCACAGAACGGCCTGACTGCCTGTTGTACCGATACCACCATCACCCTGTTCTGGGAGAAGCCTGCCACAGCGAAAGCGGTGGAAACCTATACAGTTTTGCGGAATGATGCTGCCATAGACACGACTACCAAGACCCACTTTACACTGAAGCATCTGCATCCGAAAAACGAGTACACGTTGTTCGTCCAGTGGCGGGGCGGTGGTATCGGGGAACTGACCGTCCGCACCACGCCCATCAAGCAGAAACTGGATGTGACCGCTGCGCCTTACTTTGCGGTGGGCGATGGCAAGACCATGAATACCGCCGCATTGCAGAAAGCCATTGACGACTGCACGGAAAACGAGTGTGTCTACCTCCCTGCTGGCGTATACATGACAGGTGCCCTGCGGCTTCACAGTAACATGGAATTGTATCTGGAAGAAGGAGTCGTCTTGCAGGGTACAGCAAACCCGGAGGATTATCTGCCGCGCATCCACAGCCGCTTTGAAGGCACGGAAATGGAGTGTTACAGCAGCCTTCTGAATCTCGGCATCCTCGACCACACGGCAGGGCCGAACTGCGAAAACGTCATCCTGCGCGGCAAAGGCACCATTGCATCCGGCGGCAAACTGCTGGCCAGCCGCATCATCGAAAGCGAGCGGGAGCGGCTGAAAGAGTATCTCGCGCAGAACGCCGAACTGGTATCCACCTGTGAAAACGCCGATACCATTCCGGGCCGTGTCCGTCCCCGGTTAATGAATATGAGCAACTGCCGGAACATCTGGATGCACGGTCTGACTTTCGCCAACGGTGCCAGCTGGAACCTGCACATGATCTACTCCGACCAAATTGTGACCGACCACTGCTTGATCAAATCGGACGGCGTGTGGAATGGCGATGGCTGGGACCCGGATTCCTCCACCAACTGCACGATTTTCGCCTGTGAGTTCTGCACCGGTGACGATGCGGTGGCCATCAAGTCCGGCAAGAACCCGGAAGGCAACGCCATCAACCGCCCGACCAAACACATTCGGGTGTTCGACTGCCATAGCGGTTTCGGCCACGGCATCTGCATTGGCAGCGAGATGAGCGGCGGCGTGGAAGACGTGAAGATCTGGGATTGCAATATGGCTGTGTCCACCTCCGGGTTGGAGATCAAAGCCACCAAAAAGCGCGGCGGCTACGTCCGGGACGTGGAAGTGCGCGATTGTGTGCTTTCTCATGTGATGGTACATTCGGTAGGTTACAACGATGATGGCATCGGTTCTGATGTACCTCCAATTCTGGAAAACTTCAAGTATGAACGGGTCACCCTGCTGGGCCGATACATCGACCACGACCATGTGTGGCATTCCTGCCCGTCCATTGAGTTGTGCGGCTTTGATGTGCCGGGGTACGAAGTGAAGAACGTCCGGTTCAAGGATGTGGTTCTGGAGGACAACAACGGCCCTGCCCAGAATATCCAGATGCAACACTGCCAAAATGTCAGTTTTGAAAATGTCACCGTGCAGGCTGGCACACAGCCGGAATGACGGAAAGGAGAAATTTGTATGAGTTTCTTTCAGCAAAGTTATGAGAAACCGGGGCCGGGCGTGGAACGCGACACCCCGCGCAAAACAGGATTTGCCCGCATCGTGGAAGTCCTGAGCCGCGATTTCTTTTCGTTCTGGAAAGCGAGTGCGCTGCTTCTGGTCAGCTGCATTCCGCTTGCGGTCGGGATGCGGATCGCGCTGCTTACCGGCAATGCCTTTGTACTGCTCCTTGCGGCGGCACTGGGTGGAATGATCGCCGGCCCACAGCTGTGCGGCATCGCAGACACCATCCTGCGCAGCCTGCGCGATGAAGCCGGTTTCTGGTGGCACACCTATGTGCAGGCGTGGAAGCGCAATGCCCGCTTCTGTCTGCTCCCCGGCGCAGTCATGGGAATCTTGGTCGGGATGCAGTTCTTTGTCCTGTGCAATCTCAGCAAACTGACCGTAACTGCTGGTCTGGCCGTTGCACTGCTTCTGGGCATTTTCATCTCGGTCAGCATTTTCCTGCTGGTCTGGATGCAGTCTGCTGTGATGAACCTTTCCTTTGGCAACATGATCCGCAACGCGGTGCTTCTGATTCTGATTTCTCCCGTCCGTGCGCTTGGCGCCGTGGCAGTCCAGATTCTGTACTGGGGTGCGATCTGGCTGTGGTCGCCGCTCTCGTTCATTATTTTTGCCCTGACCGGAGCATGGCTTCCGCTCCTGCTCAGTGTTTTTCTGCTGTACAAGCCGCTGGAGCAGAACTTTGAATTGGAGAAGAACATTTCCACCCTTCAAGCGGAAAAGTATGCGGACTGAATTTTTTCGCAAATATTAGAAACTGACACCATGAAATTCTCAAAGAGTGGCACTTGAATGGTGTCAGTTTCTGCGGTATCATCTTGTCAAATCTTTTGACGGGAGGATATTCCAATGAAAAATACGAATACACTTGCGCAGAAAAAGCCTGTTCTCTGGCTGACTATGACGGCAGTGTTCCTCGCAATGAATGTTGCTTTAAGTTCTTTTGGTGTTCCCGTACCGGGCGGACACTTGTATCTAAACGATGTGGTGATCTGCACGGCCAGCATCCTGCTTGACCCGTTTGCCGCTTTCGTTGTTGGCGGCATCGGTGCATTTCTGGGAGATTTCTTTTTCTATCCCACTCCGATGTTTGTCTCTCTTGTGACGCATGGGCTGCAATCCGTGGTCATCTCACTCTGCGCACATCATCTGTTCAAGAAAAAGCCTGTGCTGGGCGCAGGTGTTGGTGTATTGCTGGGCGCAATCATCATGGTGGTTGGTTATTCTCTTGGCCGCGCATTTATCTACAGCACCGTGGAATATGCAATCCTGAAACTGCCGTTCCAAATTTTGCAAGCCGCTGTGGGTGCCGTGGTTGCTATGGTACTCTGCTTCTCACGCGGACTGGCATTGCGCTTTGACAAGATTTGTAGCGTACAGTAATCGACTTCATTTCAAATTTTTGAGTTGCGGACTGAAAGGACGCATAGTTGCCGCAAGCAGTGCATTCGTGCGCACAAATGCAAATTTTGCGTTGCAAAATGCTTGTTGGGAAATCCCAAACCCTTTCTGATCTGCACCGTTCCGGTGCAGGCTGCGCGTTCTTTCTGAACGCTTTTGAATGTGTCAATGCACACTCTCTCTGAAAATGAAGGCTGCTTTTTGGTGTAAGCGTCAATAGCGCAGCCTTGATGTTCGTGATAAAATGAGAGCGTTGTGTGCTTGACACATGAAAACGGAAAGGAAGATGCAGGATGGAGCAGCTTTATCTGATGCCCGGTGAGGAACGCTATACAAAGTTTCAAGATGAGAACGGTGTGCCGAAAATCCGTTACACCTACTGCTCCCTGCACGGTAAGCTGTTCAACTGCACCTGCCGTTCCAAAGACGAAGCCCAGCGGCTGTGCGAAGATTGGCTCGTGACGCAAGACCGCTGCTACATAAACTAAAAAAGCCGCCGAGGATTCCGTCCCATGAAAGGGTTAGAATCCTCGGCGACTTTCGTTTATCGGCTCTGCTGCTTTTCCTGTGCGTCTTTTTCTTCTGCGAAGAACAATTCAATGTTTTTCTGTGCCTTTACCAGTTCCTGCATTTCTTCTCGCGCCTTGCGGTAGTCCGGGTAGGCTGCTTTCTTTTGGGTCAGCAGTTCGGAATACTCCGCATTCAGTGCTTTGACCTTTGGCAGCTTTTTCAAGCCAGCCTCATCAAAAGCGGCCTTCGCTGCTTTGTGCAGTGTGATTTCTTCCCGGTGGGCTTCCAGAAATCTCTTACTGTACCCGGCTTTGCGATAAGCATCGTAGACCGGACGTGTTCGGGCGTAATTGACGATGTGCGTTTTCAGCACAGCAATTTCCGCCATCCGTGTTTCTGCGGCTTTGATGGAATCTCCCAGCTGGTGATATTTTTCTGTTGCCGCTGCTGCGCGTTTATTCAGTTCATCTACGTTGCTGATTTTGTTCTCCTGCAAGAAAATCAGCGTTTTGGACATCTCTTTCAGATTGTACCGCTTTGCCCAGCGTGCATAGCCGCTGCTCTTACCCTCGGCCAGTTTTGCTTGGACATCCACCAGCAGTTGGAACGGCTGCTCTTTTGGCGGCTGCTTCTGGTGGGGATGATGCTCGGCCTCTCCGGCGATCACCGCTTTCAGTTCGTCCTCGCTGTAGCCTGCGCCCAGAGTGCGGAAGCGGATAAAACGCTTCTGCCGTGCGCCCTTGACGGAAGTGTATTTTCCGCGCTTGACCTCATAGCCCTGTTCCTCCAACTTTTGGAGAAAATCTTCGTAGTCTTTGGGCTTCTCAGCAAGAATTTGGTCGATGATTCCGCACAGCCTGTCTCGGTTGCTCTCTTTTGGTGGATACAGTGTGCGCTTCTGCCGTTCCCGGTAGGGCTTTATCTCAATAACAGAAAGCTTATGCTCCAGACAAATCAAATCGCTCAACCGCTGAACAGCTAGTGCCGAAAAGAAAAAATCTCGGAATTTTTTTGAACCGTCCAGTGCAGTAGAGTTGAAAATCACATGGTTATGGATATGGTGGCGGTCTGTGTGCGTTGCGACAACAAAGGCGTGTTTTCCTTTGGTGAAACGCATCGCCAGCTCGTAGCCCACCTTGTTAGCTTCTTCTGCGGTAATCTCGCCCGGTTTGAATGACTGCCGAATCTGGTAGGCAATGATGTCACTTTTTTGGCTGCGCCCGGTAGAAAGTTCGTACTGCCGCTTGGACAGCATAAATTCTTCATCGACCATCAGAGCACTGCACTCGTAGCAGCTCACCAGTTCACCTTGTTCGGTTTTGGCTGGGTTCTGCACATAATCCGTGCGGCTTTTCAGACAGGCCGCAACGGTCTTTCCCTTATTCTTGTGCAGCGCGATCAATCGTGTTGCGGCCATATTAAATCACCCCCTAATGAAAAATGCCGCCCGGAGGCGGCATGAAATTTCAGCTTTCAAATAATGTCCCAAATCCATTCACTGAATCGCTGGATGCCCTCGGTGATGGCGGTCGCACCGAAAAAGAGAATGAAGCAGGCAAATTCTGCTACCAGCAGGATAAAGAACTGAGTCCAATGTTGGCAGTAGGCGGTATAGATGCCGCAGCCGAAGATGTAGAGCATCAGCGGGGCGACTATATAGCTGGACAGAGTGAGCAGCCACTTTGCCAGCAGAGCCAGAAAAGCGACAAAGAGAGAAATCGGGAAAAGAACAATTTTCTTCAGCATGGACATCATATCAGGCACTTCCTTTCTGTTCGCCCTTATTATAAAGGTATCGGCTGCGGCATTGCAAGGATGTCAACGGTTATGTACACCGCAGCCCTTCAACTGCGGATTTTATTTTAATGGTTAGAGTTCGGCCAGTTTGGAAAGAATCTGTCGGCCTATATCAATCAGTTCGTCCAGCCGGGTGCGCAGATCAGCAAGATCGGCAGAGTAGATTTTGTTGCTTTCGTTGGCGCGTTTAGCAATCTGATTCAGATTGCTGCTGCAATTCTGGAGCAGATAAGCCATTCGGCGCAGCTGTGGAAGGTCGAGGTTCAGGCAGTAGCCATCCAGTGCCATTTTGCGGATATAGGCACTCAGGCTGCGGATGCCCATGCCATACATCTTGTCTAAAATGCGGTTCCGTTCTTCATCGGTCACACGAATAAACAGCCGGTGTTCCCGCTTTTTCACATTATCGACCCTCCTTATCCAGATAACTCTTGAACGGTTTTATCGGCTCCGGCTGGTTAGCTTTTTCCTCCAGCGCAGCCAGCACAGACGGACGAGCCGCAGGTGCTTCGGTTTCTTCGGGAGCATCCTGTGCAGAACTGCGGTCACGGTCGATGTTCAGCAGTGCGTTCAATTCTGCAAGGCGAGCGGACTTTTCCTGTAATTCTTCCTCCTGCGCGAACGGTTTTGCCACTTCGATCTCTGCGGCCTGCTTCTGCTGTTCAAGATTTTGCAGAGCATTTTCAGCATCGGCAATGCGGTCGGCAAAGTTGTCGATGGCATTGTCCAATCTGGTAATGTTACCGCGGGCATCATCGCCCAGCGATACCGGATAACTCAACTCTGCTCGGAGAACGGCCTGATGCTCATTTTTGAAGCTGTCGAAGCGGATGTTCAACTCAAAACCGCGGTAGGTACCCAGCAGCATCATGTCGGCATTGGGCATTTCCTGCCGCGCCAGAAGCAGCCGTTCGCCCGCCGCCTTTTTGTCATCGAACACCATGCCCTTGATGGTCATGCCGCAGAAGTTTTCCTTGTCCTGCGGATGTGCAGCCGCAATCTGCGAATCCTGCTGCAACGCTGCAATAGTCGTACTCGCGTTTTGCGCTTTCCAGCACCTGCTTCAGCATCTTCTCCCGGCTCATGGTGTTGACAAGGGACACTTCCAGCCCGGCCAACTCGATGTTGGCAGGAATCAAATCAACCCCCTCATCATGGTGCAGGACACCTTCACCGGGCAGAATACTCTGGTCGTTCATGGCTTTGGTCATTAGGGTAGACAGCGTGGTGGGCAGTTCATCGGGCTGTTGCCACCCCATACTAATGGTTAGACTGCCCTGCGGGTCAGCATCCACCAGAAGAACTTTTTTGCCCTTGGCAGCAAGACCGACACCAAGATTTTCACAGGTTGTGGTCTTGCCGGTGCCACCTTTCTGGTTGACAATGGCAATCGTGGTACATTTCTTTGCGATAAAATCACCCCCTCTGGGAGCCATGCGCAAAGTCATGGTTCGTTCGATTTTGATAGGTCAACTGCATTGTGGTCGGTGCGTTGTACAGAGAGGCAAGCAGATATTGTTTCATGTTTCGGATCGGGCTGCTGTTCTCGGCAAGGCACTTCAACACAAATTGAATGTGGTCGGCGTTCAGCTTCATAAAGCGGCTGCGCACGACTTCGGCAGGTTTATCATCCCCGGCGATGCGCAGCATCTTGCGTTTGGTGGCACAGGTGTCTACCAGTAAATCCACGATTTGATAGATGGTATCCTCATCATCCGGGCAAAGCCGGAGCAGGGTCTCTATCTCCAAAGACTGTGAAAAATATTCTTCCAGTTGTTCACGCTTGCTCATCCCATCATCTTCTTCGGAATAGAAAGGATTAGTTTCACTCTTTTCAGTATTATTCTCCTCAGTCTTATTACATCGTGATTTTGCAGGGTCTTGACTTGCGCTTTTGAAGCCTCCAGAATCGTTAAAATCACGATTCTGGAATATTGATTTTAACGATTCTGCCGAAAAGTTTTTCACATACACCAAACTTGGCTTGCCCAAGCCTCTGCGTTTTCGTTCAATCAAACCAAATTCTTCAAGTTCCCGCAGCATCTTTGTCGCTTTGTTGTCTGCGCAACACAATGCCCTCTTGACATCCTCAATTGTGAAGATGATGAACACCCGGCCCTGCTCGTCCAGCCAGCCATTTTTAGCAGAAAGGCTCATGCGGTCGAGCAGGATACCGTACAGTGTTTTGGCATCGGTCGACAAAGTCTGGAACCGTTGTTCCTGAAACAGTGCTTTGGGGATGCGGTAGAATGAGAAAAGTTCTCCGGCTTGTCCGTAGAAGTAATCTAAACTTCGCTCAATGTCTATCACTCCAGTCTTTTTGAAAATAAAAAACGTGTTTCCATTGGCCAGTTGGATGCCCATCAGAAACACGTTATGTAAATATTGGCCGAAAAATCTGCCGGAACCGCCCTTTTTATAAGTATGACTTATCCGGTACAAAAATCAGTTCTTGAACATTCCAAATCGGCACATCTTAGACGATTGTACGTTTGTTTTTCTCGTTGGGTTATTTTGCTCCCCGTGGCCCGAGCAGGCCCTGCGGGCCAACATCCACTGCCAGATCTCGCTGGCTCTCAACCGCATCTACACCGAGTGGTACCCCAGCAAGGGCTACAGTTTCAACATCACCAACTCCACCAGCTACGACCAATACTACGTCCATGGCCGGACGGTGTTCGACGTCATGGTACGGCTGACGGACGACATCTTCAACACCTATATCCGCAAGACCGGCACCGTGAACCCCTACTACGCTGAATATTGCGACGGCAAATCCGTCACCTGCCCCGGCCTCAAGCAGTGGGGGACGCTCACGCTGGCCAATCAGGGCCGCAGCGCACTGAGCATCCTCAAATACTACTACGGCAGCAACATCGAGATCATCCGCACCAACAACATCCAGTCCATCCCCCAGAGCTACCCCGGAAGCCCTCTGCGGCAGGGCAGCACCGGAGCGGCGGTGTTCACCCTGCAGCGGCAGCTCAACCGCATCACCAAAGACTATCCCTTCCTCGGCCTGCTGACGGTGGACGGCATCTTCGGCCGCAAGATGACCGAGACGGTCAAAAAGTTCCAGAAGCAGTTCAACCTCACCGCCGACGGCGTGGTGGGCCGCAGCACCTGGTATAAGATCAGCTATATCTACGTCTCGGTGAAGGACCTCGCCGAGCTGACCAGTGAAGGCGAGACATTCAGCGGCACCCTCCCGGACAGCTCATGGAACTTCGGCAGCAGCGTCCTCAAACAGGGTTCCACCGGCAGCGAGGTAGAGCAGGTGCAGTTCTGGCTGAGTACGCTGGCTCAGTATGAGAGCAGCATCCCCTCTGTCACGGTGGACGG
>ULTG01007427.1_pt1 | contig 45090 bp, 38 predicted proteins | sample 1957461 | NCBI WGS metagenome assembly ULTG01 (sample SAMEA4835730, study PRJEB28245) | human gut metagenome | biome: gut microbiome; material: fecal sample | place: Denmark | collected 2008
CAAAATCGAGCTTCTCAATAACGGGATTTGCGGGGTCGGCAAAGTCAATCTCAACGAACGAGCCGACCGAGCTTGTCATCTGGTCGAGCAGACCGCAGGGCTTGCCGAAGAACTTGTTCTCCGCCGCCTGAGCTATCTGCGCGATTTCAACATCGCTCACCTTGCCGTCGTTAAACAGATGGTTGAGGATAGTTCCGAGCAGGACTTCAAACGCCGCAGAGGACGAAAGACCCGAGCCGGAGAGCACATCGGACGCGGTTGCCGCATCGAATGCGCCGATATTATATCCGCGCGACTTGAACTCGGCGCACACGCCGCGGACAAGTGCCTTTGACTTGCCAAACTCGGCTTCGTGCGGCTCGAGGTCGCTGATATCGATCGTGTCCATGGCGTAGCCTTCGCTCTTGACATTGACTACGGTGCCCTCGCTCTTCGCGGCAACGGCTATGGCATCAAGATTGACGCTCGCGGCGAGCACGCGGCCGTGGTTATGGTCGGTGTGGTTGCCGCCGATTTCGGTTCTGCCGGGTGCGCTAAAGAGACCCGCCTCACGGCTCGAACCGTAAAACTCCTCGAACTCGCCGATAACGCGGCAATAGCGCTTTTTCTGGGCATCGACGGTGCCGGACGGATAGAGCTTTGAAAGCTCGGCGTCATATGCGCCGTCGGTCATTCTTTTTTTCAGAACATCTGTGGTATACATAAATCTACCTCGTTTCCGTGATATTAATTATCTTTATTTTTCTTTGAGCTTGAAACGCTCTTTTCAACTAAAAGCCATATGAGGTTGACGCACAAAAGCGATGCGCCGCTTATGGTCAGGGCTATCATCAGGGGCACAAGGAACGCAGACGAGAGCGGATCGAAAACGTTAGTACCCATGAAAGTATAGGACAGCAGCTTCGGCGCAAAGCCCGCCGCCGAAAGCAGGATGAACTGCCAATAAGGGAACCTGAGCGAGCCGTAAATCCGGCTGACGCTGCCGAGCGGGAATCCGGGGATAAGGCGCAGGGCAAAGAGCAGAGCCTTATTGACCTTGCCGGAGCTCTCGATTATCTTTCTGGCGCGTTCATTCTTGCTGATTATCTTCCATGCGTTCCCGCTGCCGAACTTCATACCCTCGAAATATTTGATGCTCATCATAATGATAATTCCGAGGAAGTTCACTATCAACGCCCAATATGACGGCAGAACGACGCCGGTAAGGACGCAGATCGCCGAGACCGAGAGGAACGGGATAAAAGTGCGCACAAGAAAGACTATCAGCATGGCGAGCACGAACTTCCAGCTGATGCCGAGCGACTGTATGAACTGCTCTGCTTCAAGCAGCTTTTCCTGATAGACCTTATACCAGAGCCACAGCTGGTCATATCTCAGCAGATAGACAACTACCGAGACGGCCGCGGCGGATATCAGCAATACGAAGCCCGCGGCGTTCATTATGCCGCTTCGTGTCCAATGCTTTTTCAAGCCTTCACCTCAACAAAAGTTTACATATAATTGTATAACATATTTCAGATCTTTTCAACTCAAACCGCACAAATTTTGACGCAAATATCTTTTAAGCGAACGCACAATATGATATAATAGTATCATGATGTGTAATATGCACACAGACATATTATTCAACAGGTCAAGAGGAGGAATTTTCATGGGCAAGAAAGCTGTCGTTCTCAGCGGAGGCGGAGCAAAGGGCGGCTATCAGATAGGGGTCTGGAAGGTGCTCAGGCAGATGGGATTCACGCCCGACATCGTCGTCGGCACATCCGTCGGCGCACTCAACGGCGCGCTCATGGCGCTCGACAATTTCGACGCGGCGCTCGACATCTGGGAAAACATGAGCATGGACAGCGTGTTTCAGAATTTCGTCAACATGTCCGACGAAGAAAACCCCGACCGTGAATCATACATAAAAGAGCTCGCAAAAGAGGCTATTTTTAAAGGCGGCGCGGACTACACTCCGCTGCAGGAGCGCGTCAAATCACTCATGGACGAAGAAAAGCTGCGCACCTCGCCGATACGCTTCGGACTGGTCACAACGATGTTCCCGAAGATAAAGCCCGTCGAAGTTTTCATCGAAGATATTCCCGAGGGCAAAGCCGCAGACTATGTGCTCGCGAGCGCGGCGGCGTTCCCGTTCATGAAGTCATATAAAATCGGCGAATCTGCTTTCGTCGACGGCGGATATTCGGACAACATGCCGGTCAAAATGGCTATCGAAGCGGGTGCGGACGACATTGTGGTTGTCAACATCGGCAAGAACCCCGGCGCAAAGTTCGGCGAGGCGGACAATGTCTCGTTCAAATATATCAGCAGCAAGAAGCCGCTCAACGATGTTTTCGGCGGTATGCTGATGTTTGACGGCGACATATCGCGCGGGAACATCCGCCAGGGCGAGCTCGACGCATACAAGGCATATGATTTGCTCGACGGATATTACTATGCGTTCAAGAAATACGAAAAATACAAGATCGCGCCGTTCGAGCCATACTGCGCGAAGAAATTCGACGCGATATTCTCGGGCCTCCCGAGCGCGGGCAGAATAGAGAGAGGCGGACGCGAAAGCGTGCTGAACTTCCTGCGCGGATACGACGACAGACCGTTTGAGTTCAACTCAAACGTGCTCTACTGCGCCGAGACCGCCGGCGATATTTTCGGCATCAACACGCGCGAGGAATACACCGTCGCGAGCTTCGACAATCTCATAAACGAGAACGCGACGGCGCTCATCACCGAGGAATACGGCACAAAAATCGATGAACTGACCGAGAAGCTCGACAAGGGTCTGAGTCTCGATCTGTTCAAGATGGTAGCGAACAATTTCGACAAAAAGTTCCTGCTCGCCTACACGCTGAAAATTCTGCTTGGCGACAGGATAGAATACTCAGACAAGCGCAGGCTTTGGCTGATAGCGGACATCATGCCGCAGGTATTCTGCGCCGCGCTCTACTGCTGCGCGTCGATACTCAACGCCAAAGAACACGGAAAGGAAACGCAGGATGAAGATAGTAATTCTTGACGGATACACAACGAACCCCGGTGATCTCAGCTGGGATTTTCTCAACGAATTCGGCACATACACGGTCTACGACCGCACGCCGAAGGAGAAGATAGTCGAGCGCGCTCAGGGGTGCGATATAATCATAACCAACAAGACGCCTATAGACGCCCGAACGATAGCTGCTCTGCCGGAGCTCAAGTTTATCACTCTGCTGAGCACGGGCTTCAATGTTGTTGACGTTGATTTTGCGCGCGAAAAGGGCATCCCGGTTTCAAACGTGCCGTGCTACAGCACCTCGGCGGTGGCTCAGCTCGTGTTTGCGTTCATTCTCGAACACACCAACCGCGTTGCGCTGCACAGCGAAGCGGTCCACGGCGGCGAATGGAGCAGCTGCCCGAACTTCTGTTTCTGGAAGTCCCCGCTGACCGAGCTCCAGGGCAAGACCATCGGTATCATCGGATACGGCAAGATAGGCAAGGCAGTCGCCAAAATTGCAGAAGCTTTCGGCATGGATGTGCTCGCAAATTCGCGTTCCGCAAAAGTCGGAGACTGCGACGGGGCGGTCAGATTCGTTGAGATTGATGAGCTGCTCAAAAAATCTGACTTTGTGACTCTTCACTGCCCGCTGACTCCGCAGACAACCGGGCTTGTAAACGCCGAGTTTATTGCGAAGATGAAGCCGAACGCATTTCTCATCAACACCTCACGCGGCCCCGTGGTTGACGAGCAGGCACTCGCCGACGCGCTGAAATCCGGCAGGATATCGGGCGCGGGAGTTGACGTTCTCTCGACCGAGCCGCCGAAAGAAAGCAATCCGCTGCTCGGATGCGAAAACTGCCTGATAACCCCGCACATCGCCTGGGCGGGATTCGAGACAAGGACGAGGCTCGTCGGAATAGTCGAAGAAAATCTCAGAGCATTCGTCAAGGGCGAACCGATAAATGTGGTGAATAAGTAAAAAGCAAAAGGCTGTCGCACTCATATGTGTCGGCAGCCTTTTTAAATTGAGCGGTATTATAAAGCAGGATAAGTTCACTCGGATTTTGATCTTGCAATACCCAACTGTAACGCACCGCTGCCGCGTGAGCGGCACGATATGAAATTGTATAATTCACACTCTGCCTTCGCGTCCTACCACAACCAAACATTTAATATTTCCCGCGTTTCGACATTTTCTTTTTATTTGAAAAAGAAAACGCCTGCAAAAGAAAAGCAAAACCTACCCATGGGGAACCGTGGGTAGGCTTTGCAAATTCGGAACATCCATTAAAATGTGATGCTTGATTTTATCAGAACGAGAGGATGACTTTCATCTCGAGCTTCTTGTATTTGGGAATTTTATACGGCTTTTTGAGCGTTGCGATCGCGGGGACATCGCCGCCGACGCCCTGCTGCCTGCCGTCGATATTGACAGTCAGGTTCGGTGTGCGCCCAAGCTCGCAGGAGTGAGCCGCATCATAGAGCATCTTCTTCGTATACGGGTGGACGCTCATCTCGAACGGAGCGTCCGCCGCTGAAACGGTGACTCCCCTCTCGTTGCCGACCTTGAGCCATCTCACATCGCAGCGGTTCGCGTTCTCCTGCGGGAACAGGTAATCGTGAATGAAGCTCTCTGCGCTCTGGAAGCGATAAACGCCGAGGCGCGCCGAGGTCTTGCGGTCGCAGTAGTTCTCGTGCGGGCCCTTGCCGTAATACTCTATTCCGTCGACGCCGTCGGTCAGCTCAAAGGTCAGACCGTAGCGCGGCAAATTGACCGGAGTGATGTTCTTGCAGGTAAGCGACGCGGAAACCGTGCCGTCCGGGAACACAAGGTATTCAGTAACAATACCCGAAAGATACTTCGTGCGCCACTTGACGCTGAGTTTGACGCAGCTGCCGAAATGCTCCGCCTTGACGGAAACAGGGCGCATCATGCGCTCTGCGCTGTCGAAAGCGTGCAGACCGATAAGAGTCTTGACCCACTCAAACGGCACCTGAGCCATGCGCTCGTTGTCGATATTCGCGCGGGAAAACTGCGGGCGAATTCCGCGCTCAAGGCGCTCGACGCCGTCCTTTTTATATGAGCAGAGCTCTCCGGTCTTTTTGCTGAGCTTCACTTCAAAGCCGTTTCCGGAGACGACATAGCACTTGTCGTTCTTTGAATATTTTATTTCAACTTTCTTGCCGTCCGCTTTCGGAGCAGACGAAGAATAGTTATACTTGCCGAGAACAAACTGCTCGCGCGCCATGGTGTGACCAGCTTCGAGGTGCATCATATCGCGGCGCAGAATCAGCTCACAGTCGAGCGTGCGCTCGTTTTCGGTTCTGATATCGAACGGGATATCGACATACGCCTTTTCGAGATAGCCCTTGTCGGGGAGATCGAGCTCGGCGGATTCGATAAGCCTGCCCTGTTCGCGCAGTTCAAGGCGAAGCTTGAAATTCTCGAGCGAGGTGAACATAAAGCGGTTGAGAATAGCTATTCTGCCGTGGCTGAGCGAGAAATCGACCTGCTGATAGCATTTGACAACTTCATAATAGTGCGGGTTGGGCGTGCGGTCGCCGCGGAAAACTCCGTTGAAAGCGAAGTTTGAATCATTCGGCTTGTCGCCGAAGTCGCCGCCGTAGTTCCACTTATCCTTGCCGTCTGCGGTCTTTGTTCTTATCGCCTGGTCGGCAAAATCCCAGATATATCCGCCCGCGAGACGGTCATATTTCTTGAAATCCTCCCAGTAATCGGCGAAGTTGCCCATGCTGTTGCCCATGGCGTGGGAATATTCGCACTCGATGAACGGCTTGTCGATATAATCCGAGGGCTTGAGATGATAGCCAAGGCCGAGGTTCCAGAGCGCGCGGCTGTGGATATGCGGCTTGTTCTCGCCTATCTCCTTCATCGCGGTCTGCACGGTGTACATCTCGCTGAACAGATCGCTCGTCTTGAGCTTCGCGTCGGGTTCATAGTGAACCGGGCGGGTCTTGTCTATCTTCAGAATCTCCTTCTTCATCTCGGCAAATGCGTTGCCGTTGCCGGACTCGTTGCCGAGCGACCAGAAGAGAATACATGAATGGTTCTTATAGCTGTTAACCATATTGCGCACGCGGTAGCAGCACTCGGCTGTCCAATGCGGATCGCTGCGCGGAACGCGCGTTGCGAGACCGTGGGTCTCGAGGTTGTTCTCGCTCATGACGAGAATGCCTATCTCGTCGCACAGCTCATAGAAACGGCGCGAATTCGGATAGTGGCAGGTACGCACATTGGTTATGTTGCTGTTCTTGAGCAGTTCAAGGTCGCTTCTGATTATGCTCTCGGGCACGGCGTGGCCATAGTCCGGGTGGAAATCGTGGCGGTTGACGCCGCAGATTTTGAGCGGAACGCCGTTGAGCAGAATGAACGGACCTCTGCCCGTCTTGCGGTCATAGGGCGTTATTTTCACTTCTCTGAAGCCGAATTTATGCTCCCTGCGGTCGGTGTACTCACCGCCGGAAAGAGTGACACGGACAGTGTAGAGATACGGATCCTCATGGCTCCAGAGTTCAAAATTGCTGACGGGTATTTCAAAAGAAATATTGCAATATTCGCCGTCCGCAAGGGGTTTTACTTCCGCTTCGGCAGACGCGAATCCTGCGCCGTCGGCGCGAAGAATCTCGACTTTGAGCTTGCCGCCGTCGAACTGAGCGCGGCGCGCCTTGACAACACAGTCGAGCTTGAACACGGCGGATTTGAAATCCTCCGCCATCTCGCTGCGCATATACATATCCTCTATAAAAACTTTCGGCTCATAGACGAGCGTCACATCGCGGAAGATACCGGAGAGGCGCCACATATCCTGATCCTCAAGATAACTGCCCGTGCAGTAGCGGCGCACGGTGACTGCGAGGCGGTTGGTACCCGGATGAACAAAGTCCGTTATATCGTACTCGCACTCGTCAAATGTATCCTGAGAATAGCCGACAAACTTGCCGTTGACAAACACTTCGCCGCTCGAATTGATGCCGCCGAAGTGAATGAATATATTATCCTCGGTCTCGTCGACCTCAAACTCGCGGACATAGAGCCCGCAGGAGTTGAGCTCCGGCTTTATGTAAGGAATCTTCGTGGTGGAGATTGCCTTGGGATAATTGATATTGGTATATATCGGGGTGTCGTAGCCCTTTATCTGCCACTCTGACGGGACTTCGAGATCGTCGAACGAGCTCAAATCAAAATCGGGCGCATAGTAGCCCTCGATGATATCGTTGACGCTCTCGCAATAATGGAATTTCCAGACGCCGTTGAGGCTGACGGTCTTTTTCTCCCACGCCTCATCGCGCGGAAAACCAGCCGCGCTTCGCGGCTCTGTGTTGACGGAATATACGTCTATATCCTGCCAAAATTCTTTCTCTGTATTTTTTGTCATAATGACCCTCCCGGGAAATGAAAGTCTTTTGATAATATTATCATACACCGAGCGTTCCAGTCAAGAACGCAAAAGTATAAAAACGGCGTGCGCCGCCTTTTTGAGCTTCGCACGCCTTCAGCCTCAGTTCAGCTTGTCGTATGCTTTCAAAAATTCAGTCACATCGGTGAGCATTTTTTCCGTGCCGCCCACGGTGTTGCTCTCGAGATTCAAAACGAGAATCGGGTCATGCACACTCATGCGCAGCAGGAGCCATCCGTCGCCGTTATCTTTATCGGTGTTTATTCTGATGCCCTCGTAGTTTATCTTCTCCGCCTGCCAGCCGTCGCGCTCTTCGGCGAGAGCTTTCAGGTCGGCTATGACTTTTTCGCCGTATGGCTTGAAATCTTCAAGGTCTATCTTGAACCTGCGCTCAAGCTCCTCTGCCGGCTCTTCGAGGTCGGAGATAAAGCTCTCAAGACTGCCGCCGTTCTTTTTGAGCAGAGCCGCTTTTATTATCAGCTTCGTGACGAGATACGCGCCGTCGTCGAGATAATAATTCTCCCTGAACGCGGCATGACCGGAGGTCTCTATCGCAAGCGGGCAGTCGATGCCCTCTTTATTGAGTTCTATTTGCTTGTTGATGACGTTCTTGTAGCCGCGCTTGAAGCGAATATGCTCGCCGCCATGCGCCTCGATGAACTTCGTGAGTCCTGCGGAGGTTACGGAGTCGGTGACTATAACCGCGCCGGGCTCGTTTTCGAGAATGACCGCCGATATCATGGCGACAAGGCGGTTGCGGTTGAGTTCTCTTCCGTCCGAGAGGATACAGCCCGCTCTGTCAACATCGGTGTCAAACACAATGCCGAAATCGGCTTTTGTCTGTTTGACCCGCTCGGCGGCGCTGTCTATCATGACGGAAGACTCTGGGTTCGGCACATATACGGGGAAGTTGCCGTCCGGCTCGAGATTCATGCTCGGCGAGGCATCGACGCCCAGAGGAGCGAGGACTTCGGAAGCGTAGAATCCGCCCGCGCCGTTTCCGGCGTCTACCATTATTCTCATACCCGCAAGAGGTTTGTCAGATTCGTCCGCGCCGATGCCCTTGCAGATAAGCGAGCGCAGATGCGCGGCATACTGCTTCATATGGTCGCATGCGGTTATTTTGGCAGGCGCATCGACGAGTTCGATATTCTCCGCTTTTTCGAGTATGTAAGCGATATCGGGCGAATCGAGTCCGCCGTCGACGGTGAAAAATTTGAGTCCGTTTCTATCGCCCGGATGGTGGCTCGCGGTCATCTGGACGGAGCCGTCGCAGGGCAGATCGAGCACAGCCATAAACATGGCGGGAGTGGAGCTGAGCGAGCAGTCAATTATATTGACCCCGCGCAGAGCGAGTCCCCTGACGACCGCCGCGCTTATACGCCCGGCCGAAAGGCGCGGGTCGTGGCCAATGGCAACGGTGAGCTTATCCGCCGCTTTGCCTGTCTTTTCGCTGAGAAAATCCGCAAACGCCGCGCTCGCCTTTGAGATAAACTCGTCGCTCATATAGAGCGGCTCGTCGCCGTTTCCGATGCCTATTCCGCGGATATCCGTTCCGCTCTTGAACTTTTTATAGATGCCTGTCATATCCGTTCCTCCCGTTTCTTCTGCGTCATTCGGCGCAGATATCGTTTTTGATTTTGCCGTAGGTCTTTTCGCCTATCCCGTCGACATTCGTTATCTCCCACGGATAGATAAATTCTCCGTGCTCTTCACGGTAGCCAACAATATTTTCGGCTTTCTTTTCTCCGATGCCGTCGAGCGCGGTCAGCTCTTCTTTGTCGGCGGAGTTTATGTCAATCCCGCCGCCGTGCGAAGAGGTATATTGAATTATACTCCCGGCGCGGTTCGGAGAGAACCGCAGGGCGAATGCCGCAGATATTGCCGCGGCGAGCAGAATGAACGCGGACGCCGCAAGCAGAATTTCGTTTTTCGATCTGCTCACAGCGTCCACCTCCGGCAATTTATTGAATTTATTGTAACATATGGAAGGAGGGATTTCAACCGATTATTATTTCAAAAATCCCACCAACTCATCCGTGTCGCGCGGGTTGATGCGCTTGGAGATTATATATGTCTTGTCGCTGCCGTCCGCGTTTTTCTCGCCGAAGCGGCCGTAGGACGAGGTGACTGCCGTGCCGTCAGGAAGCACGACATTGCCGCAATAGGCAGTGTCGGCGTTCGCGTCTATTTCGGGCTCGGTCTGACCGTCGAGATAAGTGTGAGCTATCTTGATTCGATAGTCGCCCTCGGTGCCGTTTTTCAGGTCGTCGTAGCTGCCTATCCACGCTATCCAGCCCTCGCTGTACCAGTCGCCGTTGTCGGAATGGAGCTTCACTTTTTCCGGGTCACGCTCTATCGAGCGAAAGGTTATAAACAGCCTGCCGTCTTTCAGATAGTCCGCCTTGTGGCGCTCGCCGTTGAGAACCGCGGGGGCATGGACGGGTTCCGACCATGTTTTGCCCTCATCGCGTGAAAACGAGATAAGTGAATTTTCCTTCTTCGTGTTCGAGCGCGAGATGAGGCAGAGCTCGTCGCCCTCTCCCCTGTCGCTTCGTATGACTTCGACCTCGCACATATTCGAACGCAGTTCTATATCTCTGTGGGCGGCGAAATATTTTTCCGGCTCGCTCCACTGCACGCGCCCGTCGGAGGTGAAGCTGAGGATGGTTTTGTAGTTATAGAAATCGCCGTCGTGGAAGAAGCCCATCCATTTATCGACAAATTTGCCGTTCTCCTTGAGCCTTGTCAGCGACGCCATGGCGACTATCGGAATAAGCTCATAGCCGTCGGCTCGCGAATAAAATGTTTCAAACTCGCTCCATGTTTCGCCCTCGTCGCATGAGACGGAGCAGTTGAAGCCGCCGGGGGTGTCCATTCCGGGCCACTTGGAGTTGGCGGAAATGAGAATCAGTTTATCCGGCGTGCCGTCCGAAAATTCGAGGCGGTAGACAGTCGGTGTCTCGAGCGATTTTTTCCACGACTCGGGCGGAGAGGCTATATTTTTTGTGTAGCTGCGCCCGCCGTCCGCGCTTATTTTATTGAGAACAGCGCCCTTGCCGTGGCCGTGGGGATATACAGTAAGAATATCGCCGTTTTTGAGCAGGACGGAGTCGGGGTGGCCGAGATAACTTTCGCTGTCGTCGACCACGGTTTGCTCGTATAGATAAGCGTACTTTTCCGCTGTATCCTCCGGCTTCACGCTCAGATCGAGCTGAGGGACGGTATAATTTTTGCCGATAAAATCATTCATAGTTTTACTCCGCTATCGCTCTTATTCTGAACGCCTTGACGCCGTGGGGCTCGACAAATGCGCTGAGCGTTGTGTTGATGACGGAAGTCTCTTTTGTCCACAGGTCATATACCTCATATTCCTGCGCGAGCGGAGTGGTGATATACGAGCGGCAGACGATATCGTCCATGCGGTGCTCAAAATATCTTGTGTCGCTGCCCTTGTTGAAGAAGCAAACCGCGACATCGCCGTTTTCAAGCGGCTTTATGAGCGTATCGGCTATGATAGTCGTCTTTATTCTTCTGCACTGCTCGCCGAGCGAATCCTGATCGATAGCAATCATATCTCTGTCGGTGAGTATTTTCAGCGTCTCATTCTCCGTGTCGGCGGTGCCGTCCTCGCGGATAAATTCACGCACATCGTTGCCGAGAATGAGCGGAGCCGCCATGAAGCACCAGAGGGTGAAATGGCTGCGGTTCTCTTCGGCGGTCAAATCTCCGTTGCCGACCTCGAGCATATCCGGGTCGTTCCAGTTGCCCTTGCCGGAATACTTGAAGAGATTGACATTGACTTCGTATATGCCGAGAACAGACTTCCAGTTCGCCTGGATATCGGGCGTCGTGCGCCAAAGGTTGCCTGCCGCCGCGCCCCAGCGCCACGAAAGGTTTCTGCCCCACTCGCAGATGGAATAGACTATCGGGCGCTCCTCGGTGCCGTTTCTATCGGCATATTCGGCGGTTGCACGCATGAGTTCTCTGCCCATCTTAGCATACTGGATAGCCGCGCTGTCCTGTCTCGAAGCGACGGGGTTTTCAAGCTCGATTGTGTTCGAGCCCGCTTCGAGGGTTATCTTCACCTGATGTCTGCCGTCGGCGGTGGAGCCCTTGGTCGGCGGGACGGTGGCAGTATACTTATCCTCGCCGTTGACGGTGACTTCGAGATATTTGAAGCTGTTGCTCTTCTTTCTGATTCCGAGGGTGAGTGAATATTCGCCCGCCTCCGGGACTTCGACGGTAAACACCGCCGAGCCTCTGTGGGCGGAGAGACCGGAGATATATCTTCCGGAATCGAGGCGCTTGTCCTCCATTATTTTCGCGTCGCCGAAGAGTGCCGCATCGTCTGCGGGGACGGTAGTTTCAAACGAACCGTCGGCGTTGGAGACGCAGATATATTCAATATAGGGCGCACGCATCGGGATAGGCACATTGTGGCAGAAGTCATATTTAAAATATTCAACTCCCCACTCGGCGAACGTGTCCGCATCTATAGCCTCATTGCCGAGGCTCGCGGGCAGATCCTCGCAGGTAAGCGATCCGTTGGAGGAATATATGCCGAGCTTGAGTCCGAGCTCGTTTATGCTCTTTACAAGCGCGGGTATGCCGCTCGGGAAGTTTGCAAAATCGCCCTGGAGTCTGCCGTTCTCGTCGCGCATGGAGGACTGCCAGCAGTCGTCGAGATTGACATACTGATATCCCGCGTCCGCGAGTCCGCTCGTCTTCATGGCTTCGGCTGTTTCGAGAATAAGCTTCTCGTCGATTCTGTTTCTGAAAGTGTTCCAGCTCGACCAGCCCATCGGCGGGGTCAGAGCCGTGCCGTTTGAATATTTTTCATCGGTCGGGAAAGTGAGCTTGACGCTGTTAATCGCGTTTTTCGCCATATCCTCCGCCTCGTTTTTATCGGGCAGAATGTTCGGCGCAAACTTCTTGACCGCCGCATATGCTCCCGCGGCGACGCCTGCGAGGGCAGTAAGTTTGAATATCGATCCCATGAATATCAGTCCTTTCGGTTTAAAAACAAAAATCCACTTCTGCGAGGTTGTAAACCCGGCAAAACTGTGGTATTATTTAGTTGAACAAAAGACATTTCAAGATTGTCTTTCATATAGAAATATATCATATATACGCTTTTTGTCAAGGCAAAACGCGAAGATACGGAGGAAAACATGAGCACACAGAGACTTGTTAAAACATTCTGCGACCTTGTTTCAACAGGCAGCGAAACGGGTCACGAGCGCGCATTCTGCATAGAACTCGAAAAGGCGCTTATCGAAGCAGGCTTCGAGGTTGAGCGAGACGAAGAGGCCGGCAAGAAGTGCGGCTCGGACGGATTCAACATATACGGCTATCTCCCCGGCGAGGGCGAGAGCGTACTGCTCTCCTGCCACACCGACACCGTCACTCCCGGCGCGGCGGTCACGCCCGTTGAGCGCGACGGAGTTATATATTCTGACGGCACGACAATTCTCGGCTCGGACGACAAGTCCGGCATAGCGGAGATAATCGAGGCCGTAACAAGGCTCAAAGAGAGCGGCGAGAAAAACAGAGCCGTCGAAGTCCTGTTCTCCCTCTCGGAAGAAGTCGGCATGCTCGGCTCGCGCTATGCGGACTACGGCAAGATAAAGAGCAAGACGGCTCTTGTGCTCGACGGCGAGGACATCGGCGAAATAGTCAACTCCGCCGCGGCGAATATAGTTATTTCGATAAGCTTCTTCGGCAAGAAGGCGCACGCCGGCGTATGCCCCGAGAACGGCATACACGCACTCAAGGCTGCGGCATACGCGGCGGCGAACATCCCCGTGGGTCATGTTGACGAGATAAGCGTGCAGAACATCAGCAATTTCGTTTCCGAGGGTCCGACCAATATCGTAGCGGACAAAGCGTCGTTTGACATGGAGTTCCGCTCATATGACGAGGACACGGTTCAGAAGCACATCGCCGACGCACTCACGGTCATGAAAGAGGCGTGTGAGAAGTTCGGAACCACATTTGAATATGACAGCGAACGCCATTCCGGCGCGTTCACCGTTGACCCAGAGTCGCAGTTCATAAAAGATATTTTCGCGGCATACGAGGCGGCGGGCATCCGCCCGTATCTCTCCAAGACGCTTGGCGGCTGCGACGCTTCAAACATTGCACTGCACGACATCGCCGTTGTCAACGTCGGCACGGGTATGCGAGACGTTCACACGACAGCAGAGAACATCTCAATAAAAGACATGGAGGACAGCACGCGCTTCCTCTGCGAACTGCTCAAGGCATAAACAGTATCCCCGAAAGGAGCTTTTGATATGAAACTTATAACAGCGGTTATCGGCAAAAAGGACCTCAACCCCGTCTGCGACGCGCTCAGGGAAGCGGGATATTCATTCACGAAGATCCCGACCTCCGGCGGATTCCTGCGCAGCAGCAACATGACTCTGCTCATCGGCGTTGACGACGACAAGCTCGCCCATGCGGTCGAGCTGATAAACAGCAACTGCAAGACCCGCACCGAGCAGGCTGAGGACAAGAAAGTCAAGGTCGGCGGCGCAACTCTGTTCGTGACAGATGTTGAGCGGTTTGAGAAGATGTAAAAAAACAAATGAACCGTATATAAAAACCGAGCGGCCGCAGCAGTTTGCTGCGGCTGTTGTTTGTAAAGATATATATAGCACAAGGATCGGCAATGAAGAATAGAATATCCGAAAACAAAATATTTATTGCAACGCCGCTCATACTCGGCGCACTCTCATTATTCGCATTTGCGATTTATTTTTACAGCGCAAATCACGCGCCATACACATATACCGATGTTATAATTGCAGGACCGATACTCTCATTTATCGGCGTAATTATTTCTTTCCTCACACGAGAAAGCAAAAAAGCATGTCCGACATTGTGGATATGCGGGCTTTTCGCCTGCTTGTTCGGCTTTATAATATGTGTTATGGTTATTTTGATATTGGTGATGTTTGTTGCGGCGAGGGTCAGTGAATCGTGATGATAACGGACACGCAAAAGAACAACTCTTCTGTTTAAACCACAAAAGCCGAACTGAATATACATAGAATTTCACCCTCCCATGCATGCACGGGAGGGTTTTGTTATGCCGTTTGGGTGTTCTGATTTGCGCTTTGGGAGCTTGACTTCTGTCCGCTCTGTGCAGAATTATTTTGGCGCGGGTCGCCGTCGGGCGGCGTGGGTCTGCTACCGGAGTTACCGCTGCCGTCGCCCTGCTGACCGGGATTACCGTCGGGCTGCTGTCCGCCCTGTCCCGGCTGTCCGCCGCCCATTGAGCCGCTGCCGTAGATAATGCTGTCAAGCGTCACCGACTGGCTCTGACCGCACGCGGTCACGGTATATGTGCCGCCCTTTGTCAACCCCGGGCAGCTGACGACAACGCAGCTGTAGTTCTTGCTCGGCGTGTATTCGGCGAGCACATTGCCGCTCGAATCCGCGACGCTTATCTTGCCGCTTGCAAATGACTGATAAGTGAGCATTATGCTGCCCTGGGTCGAGCTGTCGCCGAAGTTCTGCGCCATGCCGCTCGAGCCCGCCGCTATCACGATGCCACTGGTTATCGCCGCCGTGCCGTCATAGTCGAGCGCGGAATCGCCGCCGCTTGTCGAACCGCTGACATATATCTCACCGCCGGAGACGGTAAGATTTCCGTTCGAGTCGATGCCGTCGCCCGATGCGTCAATGTTTATCGTGCCGCCCGAGATGTTGATATAGTAGGACGATGAGCTGCCGAAAGTGTCTCTTGCCATACCGCCGCCGAAGCCGCTCTCATCGTTTCCGCCCGCAGCGTTTATTCCGTCGTCGCTCGCGGTTATTGTTATCTTGCCGCCCGATATATCTATCGTTGCGCCCTCAAGTCCCTCGTAGCTCTTTGAAATATTTATCGTACCGCCGCTTATCTTCAGGTTTTCGTCCGCGTGAACGCCGTCGTCGCCGGTCGATATAGCGAATGTGCCGCCGGATATCTCGGCGCCGCCGTTTGAATGAAGTGCATCATCACAGCAGTCAAGAATGAATGTGCCGTCAAGAATGGCGATGTTCTTTCCCGCCTTTATGCCCTTTGCGCTCACGTCGCCGCTCATCTTCGCGCCGCTTCCGCCGCCGGACTTGATATTTATATTGCCGCCGCTTATCGTCATGACCGTCTCAGCCTGCATGCCGTCCTCGCCGGAGACGAGGGTCAGATCGGAGTTGACGGAGGTTATATATCCGAGCGCTTCGTCGCTGTCATTTGTCGAGCGCAGAGCGTCGCCGCCGCTTGTGACGGACACTTTCGCGCTCTTGAGAGTCAGATAGTCCTTGCCGTTTATGCCGTGGTTCTTCGCGTTTACGGTTATCGACGCGGAGTCGATTCGAAGCGTATCCTTGCTTGTGATGCCGTTGTTGAAGTTAGCGTTCACCGTCAGACTGCCCGCTCCCGCGATAATGAGATTGGACTTCGAATAGAGGCAGGCGTTCGGCTCTTCGTCCTCTGATGACGAATAGCTGTCGGAATAGGTGTAGCTCTCGCCGTCGGTCAGCTTGTTTTCGGTGTCCTTGAGCAGATAGACGGTCGCGGAAGATGATTTATAGACATAGAGCGGACTGCTGTATGAGCAGGTTATGTCCGCGCCGTTCAAGACCACCGTCACCTCTTTGTCGGGCGCGTTGACAACTATTCTGCCGTTTGAGAGCGAGCCGCTGAAAACATATGTGCCGCCCTCGGTTATTGTCACCGTGCCATCCTTTTCCTCTGCTCCGCTGCCGCTTATATTTATATTGGTATCGGACAGCGTGATTTTTGTTGCATTTGTGAGGTCGGGTTCTGCGACGCTCTGGCTGAGTACCGCCTGAACTGCCTCGTTGCTGCTCGTCTGCGTGCTGTCGGTTGTGCCGCCGCTGTCTTTATTATTGCGACAGGCGCACAGCGTGCCTACAATCAAGAACGCGCAGAGCAACAATGATAAAAGCTTTTTTGTCCTTTTCATATCGAGACCTCCTTTTGGTTTCTGCCCGTATTCTACCGCCGCAAGCTAAAAGTAACCTAAAGGAAAATCTTTAGGTTAGCTTTAAGTTCGCCGTATATAATCGCAGCATAAAGGAGGCGCAAGCAATGGCAAAGGGAATCCAGTACAGCTTCGAGCGATACGAAAAGAAATACTTTTTAAATGAAGCGCAGTACGGCGCGGTGCTCGGCGAGCTGCAAAAGCACATGAAGGCCGATGACTACGGGCAGTACACAATCTGCAACATCTATTACGACACCGACGACTGGCGGCTGATAAGGGCTTCGATAGACAAACCTTTATATAAAGAGAAGCTCCGCGTGCGCAGTTACGGGACACCAGAGGACGAGCAGAATGTGTTCATTGAGCTCAAGAAAAAGTTTGACGGCATAGTCTACAAGCGGCGCATGACCGCGCCCGCATATTCGGTTGAACCGTTTCTCTACGGGCTGATGTCCGACCCATGCGCGGGTCAGGTCGGCAGGGAGATTCAGCAGTTTCAGCAGTTCTACAGAGCCGAGCCGAAAGTATTCATCGCCTACGACCGCACGGCGTTTGCGGGTACGGAGGACGCGGGACTGCGGGTGACATTCGACAGAAACATCCGCTGGCGCACCACGCAGCTCGACCTGCGCGACGGCGACTTCGGTCATCAGCTTCTGAGCGACGGGCAGATACTCATGGAGATAAAAATTCCAGGCGTGTGTCCGATGTGGCTGAGCCGATGTTTGTCAGAAAATCTCATTTTCCCGACTTCATTTTCAAAATACGGTACCTGCTACCGTGAAAATATTCTCAAAGAAAACAAGGAGGCGCGTTTAAGTGCTTAGTTCAATAATCGGTTCGGAGATAACCCTTTCGGTGTTCGCGATATGCACGGCGGTGTCGCTCGCGCTCGGCATCGGCACCGCACTCGTCAGCATGTTCAAAAACCGCTGTTCGCAGAGCTTCGCCGTGGCTCTCGCCGTTCTGCCGGCAATCGTGCAAATTGTCATTATGCTCGTCAACGGCAACATCGGCGCGGGCGTTGCGGTCGCGGGTGCGTTCAGCCTCGTCAGATTCCGCTCGGCTCCCGGCAGCGCGCGGGAAATAGGCTATGTGTTCCTCGCCATGGCGATAGGTCTTGCGACAGGCATGGGCTATGTCGTGCTGGCGGCGGTGTTCTTCGTCGTAATAGCGGCAGTCATGCTCCTGCTCGCGGCAGTGAATTTCGGCAACAAGCACGATTCCGAGCGCGTGCTCAAGATAACCATACCCGAAAATCTCGACTATGACGGGCTTTTTGACGATCTGTTCGAGAAATATACAAAGTCGCACGAGCTTGTAAAGGTCAGAACCTCGAACATGGGCACGCTCTATGAGCTGCAATACAGAATCGTTCTCAAATCCGCTCAGCCGCCCAAGGCTTTTATTGACGACATCCGCTGCCGTAACGGCAATCTCAACATAATCTGCGGCAGAGTAAACACGGACGACGCGCTTTGATATTTGAAATGTCCCAAATTGTGCGCTATAATAAACACGGGTGATATTTATGCGTTTGCTTATAGCCGAAGACGAGCTCGACCTTGCGGAGGCTCTGACGGTATTCTTTCAAAAAAATCACTTCTCCGTAGACGCCGTAAACGACGGCGCAGACGCCTATGAATACGCTTCATCGGGCGAATACGACGCGATAATCCTCGATGTCATGATGCCGAAGATGAACGGCATAGATGTGCTCCGCAGGCTTCGCGCCGAGGGAATAAAAACTCCCGTCATGATGCTCACGGCAAAGGGCATGAAGGACGACCGCATAACCGGCTTCAACGCCGGGGCGGACGACTATCTCCCGAAGCCGTTTGAGCCGGATGAATTGATCTGCCGCGTGCGCGCGATGCTTCGCAGGAGCGACAACTACCGCCCGAGCGCGCTCGAATTCGGAGATGTGACTCTCGATCCGTCAACGGGTCTGCTCGCGTGCTCCGGTCGCTCGGTGCGCCTTAGCGGGCGCGAATATCAGGTGATGGAGCTGTTCATGCGCTCTCCGAACATCGTGTTCTCCGCCGACAAAATTATGGAGCGCGTCTGGGGATGGGACAGCGATGCGGAAATCAATGTCATTTGGGTGCACATCTCGAATCTGCGCAAAAAGCTGCGCTCGATAGGCTCGAAAATCACTATCCGCGCGGTGCGCGGACTCGGCTATGCTCTGGAGGAAAGCGATGATTAAGCAACTCAGAAAAAAGTTTATACGCATCGCGATGCTCGCCGTCACATCGGTGCTGCTCCTGCTGTGCATAATAGTTAATCTCGCGAACTTTCTCTCGGTCAATTCACAGCTAAACGAGATGCTCAGCGTCATTAATTCAAACCAGGGCTCACTGCCGCCGATGCCGCGCGGAGATAAACCGCCTGACGGCGACAAAAAGCCGAAGCAGGACGGGCAGTTCACTCAGGAGACGGCATATTCGACGCGCTACTTCGTTCTGAGATTCACATCCGACGGACAGCTCGTCCGCGCGGATCTCGACAAAATCGCCGCCGTCACTCAGGACGACACAGACGAATATGTGCAGATAGCGTTGAAGCACGGCGAGGGCTTCGGCTACACATCGGGGTACAAATACTATGTAACAGGCGACGGGGATGGAAGATACACGGCGATTTTCCTTGACTGCTACCGCGATGTGCGCTCGATGATAACGCTCGCCGTGCTCTCAGTAGCCGCCATGGCGATAAGCATTGCGCTTGTTTATGTTATAGTCGTACTCTTCTCGCGCAAGGCGATAGACCCGGTGGTCAAGAGCGCCGAGCGGCAGAAGCAGTTCATAACCGACGCGAGCCACGAGCTGAAAACGCCGATAACCGTTATCGCAACGAGCCTTAAAGTGCTCGAAATGGAGGTCGGCGAGCAGAAATGGATAGACAAGGCGCAGGCGCAGACGGAGAAGCTAAAAGAGCTTGTTAATTCACTTGTCACGCTCTCACGCATGGACGAGGAGGAAACTCCGCTGAAGTTCGCCGATTTTGACATCAGCGCGGCATTGAGCGAGACGGCGGATTCATTCAACGAGTCAGCCGAGGCGGCGGGTCACAGGCTCATAACGGACATCGCGCCGGACATACATTATAACGGAGACGAATATGCGGTGCGCCAGCTGGTTTCAATATTGCTCGACAATGCCGTGAAATACGCATCACCCGACTCACCGATAACATTGAAGCTCGAAAGGGACAGAAAGGGCGTTGTTATCCGCTCGTCGAACGGGTGCGATAATGTTGACGCAGAGGATACAAAGAAGCTGTTTGACCGCTTCTACCGCGCGGACAAAGCAAGAGGCTCGGGCGGCTTCGGGATAGGGCTTTCGATAGCGCGGAGTATCGCCGAAGCACACAAAGGCTCGATAAAAGCCGAGCTTACAGACAATAATACAATAGAATTCACGGTTCATTTGAAATAAAAAATCGGTCGGAGTTTCATCTCCGGCCGTTTTTATATCACCCGTTGACATCACCGCAATGGGGCTGATATACTTTCCTTGACGACAAACCGCAAAGGAGAAAAATTATGATAACGCTTGTTCCCTCACACGAGCCGAACACCGCGCAGAAAGCGCAGATAGCCCGCAAATACGGAATGTTCATCCATTTCGGCATCAACACATTCAACAACACCGAGTGGTCGGACGGCACTCTGTCGCTCGACAGCTACGCGCCCGACGCGATAGATGCGAACAGCTGGGTCAGACACGCATACGAGGCGGGCATGAACTATGTCATTCTCATAACGAAGCACCACGACGGCTTTTGTCTTTTCGATACCGACACGACGGAATACTGCGTCAACAACACGAAAAATCCGACAGATGTTGTTGCCGAGGTCGCGAAAGCCTGCAAGAAATACGGAGTAAAACTCGGGCTCTATTATTCTCTCTGGGACAGGCACGAGCCCTGCTACAACGACGACGAAAAATATACAGAATATATGTGCTCGCATCTGAGCACTCTGCTCGGCGGAAAGTACGGCGAGGTCTGCGAGCTGTGGCTCGACGGCGCATGGGACAAGACCGTCGACCGCTGGAACATCCCGACGCTCTATAATCTTGTTCACTCTCTCCAGCCCGACTGCTCGATGGCGGTCAATGTGACTATCGGCGAACCCGGAACGACCGAAAGCGCAGAAAAATACTCGCCCGAAAACTACAAAGAGGGCATGCCGATACACTATTTCCCGAGCGATTTCAGGCTCTGGGATCCGCATTTCACTGGCGAAAATGACCCGAAAATTTATTCACACGACGGCAAAGATTACTATCTTCCGTTTGAGGCGACGATCTGCATACGCAACATGGTCAACTGGTTCTGGGACGACGACTACACGAAGGATCCGCTCGTCGGCGCGGAGTTCATCACCGAAAAGTACCGTCACCTCATCGGGCAGGAAAATGTGCTCGTTGTCAATGTCGCGCCCGACATTCACGGCAGGCAGGAGCCCGAGGACATAGCCTGCCTCAACGAAGCGGCAGCACTGCTCGGAATAGCGAGAAAGGCTGAATAAATCTAAGCACCCGATTTCGGGTGGTATTAGGATTTTTTCTCAGCATAGCGTAAAGCCCCGTCGGATAACCGGCGGGGCTTTGCTGTATTTGCTGTATTTTATTTGCCTTCGTTCTGGAGCTTCTGCATATCCGCGGCGCGGATAGCGGTTCTCATTATCTTGCCGCTGCTGGTCTTTGGCAGCTCTCTGACGAACTCGACAACGCGGGGATATTTATACGGTGCGGTCGCGTGCTTGACATGGTTCTGTATCTCCTTGACAAGCTCGTCGCTCGGCTCATAACCCTTGGCGAGGACGATGGTCGCCTTGACGACCTGACCCCTGTCGGGATGCGGCAGAGCGGTGACCGCGCACTCGAGCACGGACGGATGCTCCATCAGCGCGCTCTCGACCTCGAACGGACCGATGCGGTAGCCGGAGCACTTGATAACATCGTCGTTTCTGCCGACGAACCAATAGTAGCCGTCGCCGTCGCGCCATGCGGTGTCGCCGGTGTTATAATAGCCGAACTTGAAGCTCTTCTCCATCGCGGCGTCGTCTTTCCAGTAGTCGCGGAAGAGTCCGGTCGGATGACCCTGATCGACCCGGATGCAGATAGAACCGACCATACCGTCCTCGCACTCCTCGCCGTTTTCGTCGAGAAGAGCGATATCATAGCCGGGCGCGGGCTTGCCCATTGAACCTGGCTTTATCTCGACCCACGGATAGTTTGCGAGCAGGACGGAGGATTCACTTTGGCCGAAGCCCTCGTATATTCTCATGCCCGTCAGTCTCTCTATCTGATGGAAAACCTCGGGGTTGAGCGGCTCACCTGCAAGGCAGGCATGCTCAATGTAGCTGAAATCGTATTTTGAAAGATCCTCTTTTATCAGGAAGCGGTATATGGTCGCGGGGGCGCAGAATGTGCTCGGGTGGATACGCTCCATAGCCTCAATCATATCGATCGGGTGGAACTTCTCGGTGTCATATGCGCCGACAGCCGCGCCGCAGATCCACTGGCCGTAAATTTTGCCCCATGCAAACTTTGCCCAGCCGGAGTCGGTCTGGGTCATATGTATTTTGTTCTCCTTGACGCACTGCCAATATCTCGCGGTCGTTATCTGACCGAGAGCGGAGGAGAAATCATGGCGCACCATCTTGGGCATTCCGCTTGTGCCGGAGGAGAAGTAGAGCAGAGCCGTGTCTGTGACGACGGTTCTCTTCTCGGGATCGGTCGGGCGCTCAAACTCGGTCGAATAGCCGCCGATAACGGAGCGGTAATCTATTGCGCCGTCAACGGGCTTGTCGCCGACGGTGACATAATATTCGAGGTTCGGACACTCGGGCAGGGAGTCGCGGACATGCTGAACAACATCGTCGTCGCCGACGGTTATGAGCATTTTGACGCCCGCCGCATTTATGCGGTAGACATAGTCTTTCTTCATCAGCTGGAACGATGCGGGAATAACTATCGCGCCGATTTTGTGGAGCGCGGTTATGATAAACCAGACTTCGGGGCGCTGCTTCAAAACGAGCATGACTATGTCGCCCTTCTTTATTCCCTTTTCGAGCAGGAAGTTGACAGCCCTGTTGCTGTTGTCTTTTACATCTTTGAAAGTGTAGCGCGCCATATCGCCGGCATCGTTCGTCCAGACGAGGGCGAGCTTCTCGGGCTCGATATCCGCCCACGCATCAACAACATCGAAACCGAAATTGAAATCATCGGGCACATTTATTTTGAAATTCTGCTTCATATCCTCATAGCTGTCAAAGTCATAGCGGGGACAGAAGCGCTTGATTATATCATCCATTTTTTCTTTTTCCTTTCGGGGGGTGTCGCAGTTTTATTCGTTGATAACGGTCAGGAATCTTGTTCTTCCGTCTACCGCCGCCTGGCCGTGCGGGAGGTTCGGATCGAAGTAGATAGCGTCGCCCTCATTGAGGATAAACGAATTCTTGCCGACCGTTACCTTGACCTTGCCCTCAAGGACGAGGTTGAACTCCTGGCCGGAGTGCATAACGAGCGCGGGCTCGGTCTCCTGCTCTTCGAGCGTGACGAGCATCGGCTCCATCTGGCGGTTCTTGAAGTTAAAAGCAAGGCTCTCGATATAATAGCCCGAATATCTGTCAACTCGAACTCCGTCGCCGCGTCTGACGATAGTGTAGCTGTCCATTCTCGGGGATTCACCTGTCATGAGCACGGTGCAGTCCGTGCCGAGTGCCGCCGCTATGGCGTAGAGCGCGCTGACGGGGATATCTTTTTCGCCCGACTCGTATTTTTCATATTCATCATGGGAGATATTCAGCTTCTCCGCCATTTCGGTTATCGATATTTCAAGGATCTCTCGCAGTTCCTTAATTCGCTTGGGTATCTGTAAAAGCTCGTCGTTCATTCTGTGCCTTCCTTTCCGTATATATGCGGTCTTGATGCGAACTATATTCTATTATTTTACTCTACATATATAGTTTTTTCAAGTGTACAGAGCAAATATAGACTCAAAAATAATTGCGGTTTTGTTGTTTTTACAATAGAAACGCGGGCGTTTATATGCTATAATATAACACTGAAAACGAAGTGAGGAGGCTCGGTATGACAAACATCACCGAAGATATCAAATATATCGGAGTAAACGACCGCGAAATCGACCTGTTTGAGGGTCAGTACGAAGTGCCCAACGGCATGGCATATAACTCATATGTCATTCTCGACGAAAAGGTTGCCGTCATGGACACGGTGGACAGGCACTTCACCGCCGAATGGCTCAAAAATCTTGAATCGGCGCTCGCCGGCAGGCAGCCCGATTATCTCATAGTTCAGCACATGGAGCCCGACCACTCGGCGGGCATCGCGGAATTTTCCGCAGCTTATCCCGACGCCGTGATAGTCGGCAACGACAAGACTTTCACGATGATAAAAAATTTCTACGGCGGGGATTTCATTAAAAATTCGCTTCCCGTCAAAAACGGCGACACGCTCTCGCTCGGCGAGCATGAGCTGAATTTCGTCTTTGCGCCGATGGTTCACTGGCCGGAGGTTATGATGACTTATGACGCAAAGGACAAGGTGTTCTTCTCGGCGGACGCGTTCGGCAAGTTCGGCGCGCTCGACGCGGACGAGGACTGGGCGTGCGAAGCGAGAAGATACTATTTCGGCATCGTCGGAAAATACGGCGGACCCGTGCAGACGCTGCTCAAGAAAGCCGCCGGGCTCGACATCGCGGTCATATGCCCGCTCCACGGACCTGTTCTCAGCGAGAATCTCGGATATTATCTGAATCTCTATGACATCTGGTCATCCTACGGCGTCGAGAGCGAGGGAGTCTGCATCGCATACACTTCTGTATACGGCAACACGAAAAAGGCTGTCGAGTATCTTGCCGAGCAACTCAGGGCCAACGGCTGCGCAAAAGTCGCGGTCAACGACCTTGCCCGCTGCGACATGGCGGAGGCTGTTGAGGACGCGTTCCGCTACGGAAAGCTCGTGCTCGCGACGACCACCTACAACGGAAGCATATTCCCGTTCATGCGCGACTTCATCGACCACCTGACCGAGCGAGGATATCAAAAGCGCACAGTTTCGTTTATCGAGAACGGCTCATGGGCGCCGACCGCCGCGAGGAACATGGCGAAGATGTTTGAAAACAGCAAGGATATCGAGCAAGTCGGTACGGTCACTATTCGTTCCGCAATGACCGACGAGAATAAAGCGCAGCTCGACGCGCTTGCGAAAGAGCTTGCATAAAAGAATAAGCAAAACTGCCGAACCCGTAAAAAGATTCGGCAGTTTTTATTTTAGTATAGATTCAAGCTTTCGGAATACATCTTTGCTCTCCGGCAGGAACGGAAGAAGCTGAAAGTCATGGAAAAGTCCGTCGTATTTATAGAGCTTCGCATCGACGCCTGCGCTGAGCGCATTGGCGAAAGCCGTGTCGCTGTCGCTCTCCCCCACCTCTGCCGTACCGCAGAAAAAGGCTGTCGGCGGGAAGCCCGAAAAATCGGCAAACGACACCGAGAGATACGGGTCGAGGAGGTCATGCTCCCCGGCATATTTCGGGCGGCGTCTGAAATACGCTTCGTGATCTTTAAATTTTTCTTTCTTCGCGATACCGTAAAACGGGTCGCTGTGGCAGTTTCGCTCATATGATTCGCCGCAGGCTGTCATATCGCCCCAGAGCGAAAAGCAGATGAGCTTTTTGGGCATCGGTCTGCCAGAATTCCGGAGCTTCTGCGCGAGGGCGAGCACCAGATTTGCGCCGCTGCTGTCCCCGAGGACTACAATATTCTCGGGCTTTATGCCCTTTGCCGTCAGCATATCCCATGCGCTCATGACATCATCGAGCTGCGAGGGAAAGATATATTCTGGCATGGTTCTGTAATCGACGCTGAAAACGGCGGCTCCACCTGCGGCACGGCTGTATTTCAGCGCGAGGCGGCGATAAGCATCAATAAGCTTTATTTTGAAGCTTCCGCCGTGGATATGAAAAATCACTGTGTCCGTTCCTGACTTTTCGGGAATGAGACTTTCGACAAAACATTCGCCGCAGGGAGTTCGGGTCATGGTATAGCCTTTCGGAGGCTTATATCTGCTGCCTTTATTTTTTGCCGCCGCGCCCGCATTCGCGCTCATATTCTCGTTTTTTACAAATCGTGAGTGGAACACGGCGCTGAGCAATGCGCTTGTTATTCTTGCCGGCACGGAAGCCATAGTTATACTCCCCTGCCGAGCACGGCGTTCATATTTTTGACCAGCGGGTTCATGATGAATGGAATGAGCGTGCCCGCCTTTACAAAGCAATAGACTTCGTTCCACAAGGCATAAAATGCGAGCTTCTGCTCCGCTTTTTCGCTCGCGCCGTATTTTTTGAGATATGTGTCGCATAGGAAGAAGCGTTTGCCGGTCAGGTTGTTGAATTGGAACAAATCATATTCGCGGTCGGCATACATGGAGTTGAGCGGATCGATGAACCCGGTTATCCTGAGCCCCTTGCCGACCATTATGTTGCCGACATTCAAATCGCCGTGGATAAGGCAGGCATCATAGACGGACTGGGAGAATATATCCGAAAATTTGTCTCTCGCGCGGCTCATGGCCGAGACTATCTCGGGCGACAGCTGTCCGTCCTCCGAGAGCCGCTTTGCCGCCAAATAGACATCATCCATAAACGGCTCGTAACACTCGAGCCAGGATGAGAACTGCGGGTTCATTGTGTCGCCGAATTTGTCGCACCGACACTCGTGGATGCCGTGGAGAGCATCGGTCACTTTATCGGCGAAAGCCAGCTTCGCGCTTTTTGAATAAAGCAGCTTGCCGAATGACATAAAGAGCGTGCTGCCCTCGATTTTGTCCATAACATAGCAGTCGAGCGGTATGCTGCCATCGGCGCCGCGGGAATATAATACTTTCGGCATACGCACGCCGCAGTTTTCGGATAAAAGCTGTAAATCGTGAGTCTCTTTTTCGAGCATTCCGTCGGCGCGCAGGAATTTGACAACCGCCTCACTACCGTCGCCGAAAGTCACGCCGACCGCCGTACCGAACGATCCGCCGCCGAGATTTTTTGTTTTAACGCCGTTTTTGCCGAGTCCCTCTTCGCAGACGGCGAGAGCATATTCCGCCGCCTTTTCGGATTCGAGAGATTTCGGGGTCACTTTTTCCACATTCATAGCACCGCTCCGTTTCGTGTTTGTTCAATACAAATTCTATCAAATTCCGCAGAAATATAAAATATCCCGGGGACGCTTTTTTCTATCCCCGGGAAACTTTATTCTGTCATTTTTCTGTATGCGCTCGGCGTCATGCCATAAGATGCGAAGAACTGCTTATATAATCCGGACGGGTTGTTGTACCCCGCCTCGCGAGCGATTTCGTCTATCGGAAGATCGGTGCCTTCTATAAGATGAGCCGCTTTTTGCAGCTTGTAGGACAGCAGCAATTCTGAAAAGCTCGCGCCGAGGCGTTCTTTTATCATGCGCCCGGCGTATTTTTCGCTGTAGCCAAGCGTTGACGCGAAGCCGTGAAGAGACGCGGAGCCGATATTCTCGGCGAAATAGAGATTCAGCTCATCTGCAAGATGCCCGTCTCTATCGCGCTCGCCGCGCAGAAGTTCAATAAACAAAAGTGAGAGATAATTTTCAACAGCGCGTTCGGAATAGTCCGCGCCGCCGTAATATTCGCTGAGCAGGCGCATGACGATGAAATTGACCTGCTCGGAAGTTTTATCGAACACGGTCATTTCAGTGCCGATTTTCAAATTATCGGCGCATTTTTCAAAGAGCTTTGCCGGAATAACGGTTTTTATTATATTATCGCCCTTGCGGCTCTTTTCGAGAGAATGCACCGTACCCGGAGGAAGAAGGCACGCCTGACCTTTTTTGAGCGTCAATTTTCGCTCTGGATTCCTGAAGTGCTGGGTACACTCGCCGGACAGGACATAGATAAATTCATAGAACGAGTGACCGTGATAATATGGCTGCTGGCAGGCGGTATGCTTTCGCATATGAAATTTGTCGGACTTTCTTGTCGGGATAAACGGCTGACCGTTTGCGTCGAGCGTCTTGAGCGTTTCTTTATCGAAGCCCGCAGATATTATTTTATCCGCCTCTTCAAATTCTTCGGATATCATCTGCCTTATAGCAGCTTCCGATAATGTGGCGTTATAATCCTCGCGTTCGTGGCGGTCAAAAAGCTGAAAAAAGCCGCTGTTCGTCATAGCATTGTGTCTCAATCGTTCGCTTCTTCGGGTTCTGCCGTCGTTGCGGGCTCTGCCGAAGGAGATGTAGTCTCATGTGCCGCCGGAGCTTCGGTCGGCTGAGTTTCAACTCCACTTGTCTGCGCGGGCGCGGTATGGCTGCTCTGCGCACGTGTGCCGGAGGCGGTAGAGCCGCCGAGGGTCGGGACGAGTCCCTGATTATACAGGTCTATCGCCGAGACATGGTCGCTGCCGATATTAATATTCGTCTTGCCGTAGAGTGCCAATTGGAGCTCGCGCGCGGCGACGGGATAGTCGATGACCCAAGTGTCGAGCTGCATTCTTGCCACACGCCCGTAATAAGTATAGAGCTTCGCCGCAACATAGTTGCCCTCCGAGGGCATGACCATCTGCGCTATATCGTAGTTCATCCACTTCTGGGCGAACGCCTGAGTTAAAAGCGAGATTATCTCTCCCTTGCCATAGTTCGTGTGCACGTTCGGCAGGACGATATCCATAGCGTTGTTAAGCTGACCCAGAGACGCGCCCTGCGCGCTCTTTATAAGCGCGGTTATTATCGTGCGCTGTCTCGCAGTTCTGCCGAGGTCGCCCGCCGCATCGACATGGCGGATACGGGTATAGACAAGCGCCTGCGCACCGTTGAGCTTCACGGCATCGCCGGACTGAATTTTGTCTATCTGAGTGGTCGTGCGGTTGATATACTCCGCCTCATACGGCTCAATTTTCAGCGTCACGCCGCCGAGCGCATCGATAAGCTTCGGGAAACTCTTAAAATCGACGCTGATATAGTGATCTATTTCTATCTTGTAGTCGTTTTCGAGCGTTTCGATAAGAACGGGATAGCCGCCCCATCTATATGAATGGTTGAGCTTGCAGCAGCGCTCGGGATTTCTCGCCGCGTCGGGGATATTCATATATGTATAGCTGTCGCGCAGGAAAGAGACGAGGGTTATCTTCTTCGTGCGCTTGTTGAGTGAGAGCAGAATGAGGGCATCCGAGCGGCCGGTGTTGCTCTCGGCATCGTCAACGCCGATAAGCAGGACATTTATAACATTCTTGCTCGAATATTTTTCGCCGCCGTTCTTCGCCCACGCCGTTATGAGTGCGTCGAGACCGGAAGTGTCCGTCGCATCATACATATTGTCGAACTCATCTTCGGGCGCGAGAGTATAATCCGGGTCGACCTTTCCGTCCTTATCTATATTGATAAGCCCGACTTTTGCAAAAACATAAATGCCCATAGTCACAGCTGCCAGCACTAATATTGCAACCACAACAATTATAAATATCTTCAGATTTTTCTTGTTGTTGTCCATGAAGAACTCTTTTGCGCTTCGTTTCTTTTCGCTCATAGGACATTCTCCTTCGTTCGCGCATATACGCGTTTTCTGCTTTTATCTTACCATACAATGGAAGCAATTTCCACCTTCTTATATATTTTCGGCAGAATACACATAAAAAGAGCAGCCCATAAGGACTGCTCTCTTAGCTTTATTTCGATTTCTGGGACTCGTTTTTAGAATTGCTCTTGGTATTCTTGGCGGTCTTTGTGCTCTCCGCTCCGTGGACATAAGCATAAGTGTAATTATACTTATACTTGCCGCGGTAGTAATATCCGCCATGCTCATCATCGACACAGTTGAGGACAAAGCCGACTATCTTCGCATCGGCAAACTCAAGCTGGCTGACGACGTTGACAAGCTCCTCTTTCTTTGTCGAGCCGGGGCGGACGACTATAACAGCGCCGTTGGTATACTTCGAGATGACCGCCGCATCGATAACCGCAGAAACGGGCGGAGTGTCAATGAATATATAGTCATATCTCTCTTTGAGCGTCTCCATGAGCTCGGCAAGAGCCTCGCTGCTCAAAAGCTCACTAGGGTTGGGCGGAAGATAGCCCGAGAATATGACATCGAGATTGTAATCGTCTATTCTGACTATGGCATCTTCAAGAGCGCAGGCGTTGACAAGCACATTCGTAAGACCGGGCGACGACTTGCGCGCAAGAAGCCTGTTGATATTCGGGCGGCGCAGGTCGCAGTCTATAAGCAGGACTTTTACATTGGTCTCGGCAAAGGTTATCGCGGTGTTAAGCACATTTATGCTCTTGCCGTCGCTCATGCCGCAGCTTGTGAATTCGACGACCTTGCAGCCCTTGCCGGGCATCGAGAAAATGATGTTGCTTCGCAGGGTGTTGTATGCTTCATCGACGACGAAGCTGGTGTTGTCGCCGAGGATATATTTACGCTCGGACGGAGAATGGTGGCTGCTTACTTTATTCTTTCTTCTGATAAGCTTCATTTAGACGCGCCCCCTTTCTTCGAAAAGAAGCCTTTCTTTCTTTCGCCGTTGTCGTCATAGAGAGTGAAATTCGGTATCTTGCCGACGACGGGAGCATCGAAGAGCTTGGCTATATCATCCTCGTCCTCGATATAGGAATTGAAGAGAACGAGCAAAACGATTATTGCAAGAGTGAGTCCCACGCCTATAACGCAGCCTATAAGGGTGAGTTTCTTGTAGGAGGGATATGCTATTCCTTCGGGCACGCGCGCAAGGTCGACGACCTTGACCGAGCTTCCCTCAACAAGATTCATTATGGCGTCCGGGGCAACTTTGGCTATCTCATTGACTATCTTAGCCGCCTCTTCGGGGTCATTGTTGTTGATGGATATTTTAAGTATGGGTGTGTCCTCAACAGCCTCGGCGGTAAACGATGCGCGTATAGCATCGACATTGTAGTTCTCTCCGAGCTTTTCCTTGACTCTGCTGAGAACATTATCGCTCGTAAGCAGTCCCTGATATGTAGTAACCAGGTTCTGGGACGCGCTGAGGTCGGATGAATATATCTTTTCGTCGTTCTCGCCGGTGTAGTTCTGAATATAAATAGTTGCGGTCGCTTTATACTGCGGGGTTATAAAGAACTTGGCATAAAGGAACACGCCGGAACCGCAGACAATGCCGACAAGCAATATCAGCCAGAGCCTTTTGAGAATTTCAAAGAAAAGGCGTTTAAGGTCAACATCAAATGCTTTAAGTTTTTCCATAAGCAATCCCCTCTCGGTGTCGTGGATATACAACACTATAATTATACATACAGCGACACGGTTTATCAAGTTATTTTTACTTTTTCTTACTTTACACCAAAACGGCGCATCATTTCCTTATAATTTTTGACAGCCTCGCCGTCTGCATCCTTCACTCCGCGCATCCACGCACGAAGCTCGCGGAACTGAGTGAATATTATTTTAACCGCCCTGACGGCATAGGCTATCGGCAAAAATATCGGGAATTTGTCAACTATCCTGCTGCGGCGGCGCATCTCGGACGAAGAGATAAACAGCTTTCGCTTGAGCGCTGCGGAGAATGTGTTGCTGCCGTCCTCATTCGCGAGGTACATCACCATATTCGCAGCCTTGCCGTAGCTTCCGGATTCAAAGACATATTCGCCCATCTCGTCGAGCAGCCCGCTCTCCGGCTCATCGCCGAACCAATGGAGTGAGAGCGCCTTGAGATTATTCATAACCTCGTCCAAATTATAGCGTTCAAAGACGGAGTTTATCTTCACCCAATCGAGCTCGTCTTTATATTTTTTCATATAGAGCGCCATATCGGCAAAGAATCTGACGCCGACTCCGCCCTGATGGAAATGACCGAACAGATGACCCATAAGAAAAATATAATTGTCGCTCGGGTCGAAATTATATTCAAATCCGTTTCCGTCGGTGAGCTGCCACGGCGGCGCAAAGTATGTATCAAGCCCGGTCTCGCGCTGATGGTCGAGCGCGGATTCGTGAACCTCGACCGAGATGAACGGGTCGCGGTGGAAAACATCGTGGTGTCCCTTATGTCCCTCGAAGCTGTACCCCGCCTGCGTGAGAACTTCTTTTATCTTCTCGTGGCTGTCGAGATCGGCGTAGACATCTATATCCGCCATCTCGCGCATATCCTCGGACGGATAGAGCTGGGCGACATCCGCGCCCTTGAGAAAGATATGCTTTATCCCCGCAGACGAAAACAGGTTTTCGAGCTCGCCGCGCGTCATCTTCTGATTTGCACACTTGAACATGAGCATATTGTGGCTGCCCTGGAGTTCCGTGACGATATTCGTCGGGACATTCCTGTTTTTGCGCAGGGCGTACCACAATATATTTGTCATATTATGCTCGCGGGCAAGCTCCAGCAGCTTTTCAAAATCGCCGCTGAAATCATCCGCACGGCCGCCTTCGAGCACGGTGCGCACAAGAAAAATATAATCTTCGTAAAGCTTCTTCACTTATATCCTCCGCTTTCAGCCGTTGAGAACAGCCGAAGTTATCTTCCTGACTATTTTATCATCCTGAACGATGCTGAATTTTCTGGCAAAGAGACAGCCGGAATTCATCAGCTCGTCATAATCCTCTGATTTAAATGTGTACGGGTGACCGCGCGTCCAGTCGATATAGCGCAGGCACGCTTCGTGGTCATCGTCGAACTTCTTGCTGTGCAGATTATCTGCAAAGCTTGAATTTATAATCACCGTCTGAACAAAGAATTCATCCGGAATATATGTGTGCTTAAACTGCTTGAACACAAATGATTTTTGCGAAATAAGATATTTTGCAAACTCGCCGGTCACGCTGAACCACTGCGAGCCGCGCTGTATCTTCTTGCCCTTTATTCTGTTTATTCCGAACATACGCCCGAGAACAGTCTCCGCTTTGGTGACAAGGCGGTTAAAGAAATTTCTTCTGCCGGAGGCAAAATGATAATACCTGACGCGCTCAAGCTCTTTTTCCGTAGGCTCGGGTGCGCCGAAATGGACGAACTCTTCGCCTTTATGTTCATCGAAATAGCGGTGTATCTCATCCTGATTTTTCAGCGGCAGATCCGCGCCGGAGATGAGATGGACATAGTCATATTCTCGTCCGCTCTCGAACGCAGCTTCGAGCAGTTCATACTCGCATCTGACCATGTCGAATCCGCCCCATCTTATATGGATACGCGGGACGAACTCAACGCGGGAGTTTTGCAGAACGCTTTGGATCCTGCTGATATCGAGCTTTGAATGGGAATCGATGTGTATATAAATGTCGTTACGCTCGTCATCGATACATTTGAGAAGACTTTCGAGCAGGTCGAACTGATCGTGGGCTATTATCAGATATGCGTGCATGGTGCACCTCCAATCAGCAATTATATACTATTTTATTTTTAACTTTATTTTCTACGCGCCGGGACGGAATACAGCGGCCATGCGAAGGCGAAAATTATCGCTTTTATCTTTCGCTTTGCCGAAGCACCGCACCCGAGAAACGCCGCAAGGGCGCCGCGTATTTTTTTTATGACCTCGCGCTTGAACCACGGCTCGCGGTCGATGCCGGAATGCAGACTCTCCTCCGCGCAGAACATGAGCACGCGCATACGGATATCCGCCGTTTCTTTACGCCCGAGCGACTTTCCGCACTCGCTGCCACAGATATATTCGAGAACAGATATGCGGTCGATTATTTTTTTGTCGTTGAGCCGGCTCATGAGGCTATCCGGTGCGGATTCATAATGATAGAGCCGTTTATCCGTATCCGCCTGCACCGAGACATTCTTGCTCACTTCGTAGTTGAAGAGCCAGTCCTCGGCGATGACAAGGCCTTCGTCGAAACGAATCTTTCCTATCGCCTTTTTGGAATAGACGGAGCGCCAGACATTGTTGTGCTTGCCGCAGGCGGAATAGGCAATTATAGAGTTTTCGTCGCTGAGCACTGTTATTTTGCCATCATCCCAAATTTCATCCGGTCGGGAAGAATCGAAATAACCGCAGCCGGAGCGATCGGCGTTGTTTTCGAGCGCGTTTTTCATCAGGGTTTCGTACATATCAGATTCTATAAAATCATCGGCATCGACAAAGCCGATATATTCGCCCGACGCCATATCGAGTCCGGCGTTTCGCGCGGAAGACGCACCGTTGTTCTTCTTATGTATCACCCTGACGCGCCAATCGCGCTTTGCCCATGAATCGCACATCGCGGGGCTGGCATCCGGCGAGCCGTCGTCGACCAGGACAAGTTCTATATTCCCATATGTCTGCGAAAGTATACTTTCGACACATCTGTCAAGATGCTTTTCCGCCTTGTAGACGGGAACAATGATGCTCAGAAGTTTATCCACCGAATTCACCTCTTAACGCCCTTGAGTCTGAGCAGAAGTTTTGAAAAAAGATTGAACGGATACGCCGCAAAAAACAGACGGACAGTCGACCTGCCCATATCGCCCGGACAAAGACGGCATATTGATTTATAAAATCTCAGCGCGGTTTTGAATCTTTCATCCGTCACGCCGATACGGTTGGCGAGAAGAGTATTGACCGCCGCATCATAGGCATATCGGCGCACAGCCTCCACCGTTTTATCAAAGCCGCGATCCGAAAAGAACTTCGCCTGAGCGGCAAAGGCTTCGAGAACATCGAGTCTGCGCGGCGTATATTCAGACATGATACTCCCCTGCCGGCTGAGATAAAAATACACAGCATCCTTTCTGACGGAAATGCAGCTGCACCTGTCAAAGAGGCGGTAATACACGAACGCATCCTCGTTGAGTCTGCCCTCGGGAAATGATATGCCGTCAAACAAATTGCGGCGATAAAGTCTGCCGCAGGAGATAACATAGGCAAACAGACCTTTTTGGGCTATGTCCTCGAACACATCGTCTTTTGAAAGAAGCATGTTCGAATCGAAGAGCAGAGCTTTGATTGGCTTTCCGTTTTCGTCTATTCTGGCGACATTCGCGATACAGATATCGCTGTTGTCGCGCCGCACGGCATCGGCGAGCAATTCAATGCAGTTCGCAGATATTGTATCGTCGCTGTCGAGGAAGAAAACATATTCACCCGATGCTTTGACGAGTCCTGCATTGCGCGCGGACGAGAGACCGCCGTTCGGTTTGTGAATAACTTTTATTCGCTCATCTTTTTCAGCCCATGCATCGCACATGGCGGGACAGCCGTCCGGCGAGCCGTCATCGACAAGGATTATCTCAAGGTCAGAATACGTCTGCCCAACAACGCTTTCGACGCACTTATCGAGATATTTTTCAACTTTGTAAACTGGGATTATTACGCTTATCATTCTGCTTTCACTTAGCCTTTTTGAATTTTTCGATAACGCCGCCGACAAGTGACTTGACTCTTGCGAGAAGCTCTTTGAAATACGGATTCTTGAAATAGAGAATCAAATAGAGAATATTCGTTGCCGCAAAGCACACGATGCCCTTAACTATAAAGCCGAGTATGCCCGAGAGAGGAATCATATCGGCAAGCAGCTTCACACCAAATCCGGCGCCGCAGCTGATAACCAGCGTTGCAAAGAACGAGACAAAATATCCCCAGACCGACTTTTTGAAATGGTCGCGAAAGAGAATAATCGGCTCATACCAGATATAAGTCAAAAGCTTTGAAACAGCCGACGCAAAAATTATGCCCGCCATTCCGATCCACTTGCCCATGAGTATGGAGAGTCCGATATTGAGAACTGCGGTGGCAGTCATTATATACTTTGTTTTCAGATAGATTCCTGCCGCTTCTCTGTATATCCATATGGGATAGAGCAGGCAGGACAGAAGGAAATTGAGGCCGATAGCGCAGACGGTATATTTATCAACAAGGAAGTCCTTGCCGAGCCACACGATTATGAAATCGTCAACGAGCGCATATGTACACGCACTGACAACTATTCCGAACCATGCGGACATCGTCTGGATAACTTTGAACACCCGATACTGCTTCTCCTTGCCGTCGGACACCATCATATTGCCGAGGCTCGCCGTAAATGAATAGAAGAGGATATTGGCGTAGCTGCTTATCATATTTATCGGCATAAGATAGTTCGAATAATCGCCGACGGCAACGGTGCTGACCATCTTTGATATGAGCAGGTTATCCGTACCGTTTATCATAACCGACGAGAGCTTATACAAGAATATCGAACCCATGTTGTCGAATATTCCGCGCCTGTCCGCTTTTGAAAGCGGCTCGTTGGGCTCTTTGATATAAGGATAAAGCTTGTTCGCCTGATGCGAAATTATCAGATTGTTTATGATAGTAAACACAACGCCGACCATGAGATAAGCTATATAATTTCTCGTGGCATATATGATAACTATCTGCATAATTGTGGACACCGTGCTGGTGACAACGGTATATCTGGAAATAATATATCCGTGCTGATGCGCGGTAATAAGCGTCTGCTTATAAGCAAAAAGGTACGAGCAGACCGTATTGAACACCGCGATGCCGTAATACAGATACATATGCTCAATCTCGTGATCGAGATTTACAAAAGAATCAAGGAACGGAACGAATGCAACGCCCGCAACGGACACCGCCGCCGCTATTATTAAATAAACTTTGCTGTAAAATTTATTCAGCGCGGCTATCTTCTTTGTATCGTTCTCCGCTATCGGCTTATAGTAGCTGTATGCCATCGCCGTGCCGAAGCCGAGATCGGCAAGGCAGAGCAATGAGATAACATTTGAAAAAAGACCGTTGAGACCGAGCATCTCGCGCCCGAAAACATTGATAAACGCAGTTTTCGAGACAAACGCAAGCACTTTTCCCAACGTTGAATTGATGAAACTTGCCGCAGCGGTTCTTGTTGATTTTTCAGTACGTGATGCCAATTTATCTACCTCTTATTTAATGATTTCAATAAGCTCATCATAATACGGCTTCAAAGCGGTATTGTCATAGCTGAAACTTCTGCCTTTGACTTTTTCATAAAATGCGGCTATATCCGCGCAGTTCTCAACATTTTGTATATACTCAACATCCGACAGGCACCAGTCATAGATGCCTTTCACCTTATGGCTCATGCTGAAGAAAACGGCGCAGGGTGTACCGGTTATCGCAGCGAATATCATTCCGTGAAGCCTGTCTGTTATCACGATCTCGGCTTTTCTGAATGTTTCAAACTGTTTTTCGAGCTCGGCAAGACGGTTCTTCGGGAGCACATTATGGTCAACGCACATGTCCGCCTCTTTGACGCTGCCAAAGACCTTGTTTGTCCAAGTATAAATCTCCGCGCTGTCGGCATCGTCCATTATTTTTTCACAGTCATTTCTCAGACAGAGGACTGCGCCGCTGCGCTTCTGACCCTCACGGCACTCGTCGAGCGACAGCACCATATCCGGAATGAGCTTCACTCTGCTGTGGTCGTCGAGCAAAAGGAGCGCATTGTCATAGGAGAGCTTTTCTCTTGTGCAAAGAGTAATGTTTTTATGTGAATTATACACCTTTCGGGCATCTTCGAGCCACTTTCTGCCCTCTTCGTCGTCGGAGAAGAAAATCGTGTTGGGCAGGAGTGTTATTCTGCTATGCGGAAGAAGCTCTATGATTTGCTGCGTCAGGATATCAGAGTACGGCCAGATGGTGCCGATAAACCCTCCGCCGTGAATCAGTATGTCGCTTTTCCCGAACAGAAGCTTTAGGCTCAAGCTATGTCTGAAATACTTGAAAAATTTATCCAAGCTTCTTTCGGTTATTTCAAACAGGAAAAAGTCCTTGAAAAGAGCCTCCTCGGCTGCGGCTATGGCATGGTCGCCAAGATTGCAGTGCTCCGGAGTTATCAAAAGGAATTTAAACTTTTCACGGTATTTAATTTTTTTGAAAGCAGTTGAAAATATAAGCTTCCAAATCAAAAGGAAATAGTTGACTCTGGCGAGTATCTTCCTGATTATTTCAAATATAAATCGCATAAGCGCATCCTTTCCCGTAAGAACACTACCGTCTTATTTTTCTTATGATATCCCTGCCGTGGCATTTTACATTCACCATGAGCTTATAAAGCGTGAACACATAAGCTATAAGGAACATGTTGAAATTGAGGTTCTACCATATCACTTCAAAAATTCATTAACATATACAAATAGCAGATCATCTTCTCAACAATCTATTAAAAGACACAAATAAACTTGGACTGATAGCAACGATGATCACTGAAACTTTATATTTAATCGAAAGATATCTGTTTTTCAAGATATATTTTCCGTACTTGCGAATTTCTTCAAATATTTTTTCAGAGTAAGTACCGCTGATTTCTTTTCCACCACTAACACTCTCATCGCTGCTGAGCAGCCTTGAAAGCGTTGCAAAAAGTATGCGCGCATGGCGGCAAATACTTTTTTCGTAGATATCGCTGTTATATCTGCTCTCTTCCACAAATCTCGCCGTTATTTTATATAGGTTCGCGCGTCCGACTGTCATGTCGGTAGAAGTAATTGAACCTGCACGCCTGACATAGTGATAGAAGCCCTCATCTGTAGATATAAACTTTGATGCTTTTTTCATAAGCCGATAATTCATATCAAGGTCTTCTGCATATTTTATAGTTTCATCAAAGCGTGTATCAGAAAAAAGTTCCAAGCGATACAGTTTCCCACACACCTCCGGTCTAATATTGTCAAGAATAAACTCTCCCAGTATATCCGAACCTTCTAATTTTTTATTTCCGGAGTTCTCTTGAGAAGTCATTCCGTCTTCATATTCAACGCTGAATCCGCACATTATAATGTCCGCATCTTCGCCGATTGTAAAAAGGCTTTGCACAGTATTTTTATCGATCCAATCATCCGAATCGACAAACATCACAAATCTGCCGCAGGATATATCAAGTCCTGCATTTCTCGCAGAAGACAGTCCTCCGTTCGGCTTATGTATAACCTTTATACGACCGTCCTTTTGAGCCCACAAATCGCACATAGTGGGACAATTATCCGGCGAACCGTCATCAACAAGAATTATTTCAAGATTTTTATATGTCTGTACGACTATGCTTTCGACACATTTATCGAGATATTTCTCAACCTTGTAGACCGGCACTATTACACTGACAAGAGCGTTTTGCATTTTAATCTCTCCTATGTGTAAATATTATAAATCTGCTTTTTTATCTCTTGCCTTTCTTATTCCGCGGATCATAAAGTTATAAAATCCGGGGCAAAGCCAAAGTGCAAGCACTTTTCCCTTATACTTAATCGGATATTTTTTTTGAACAAGTATGCGCTTCTTGAAATTCAATATTGCAGATCTTATATCATTATACTTATAAAAATATTTCTCATTTGTGAGAACTCCGCTGAGCAGAGTGAATGCCGCAGCAGCATATCCCCTCAGGCAACAGTCATAGACATCCTCAGGTATATCTTTATAACTCAGCATAATCTCAAACGCTGTCATTGAATCAAAAGAGTGGTCATCCATAATCCACGCTTGTTCTCTGATACGCTTCTGAACATAATTATATTCGGCCTTGTCAAGAACAGCCGCACCATTCGACTTCTGTGCCGTTTTGAAATTGAATAACAAATCCTCGGAATACCAGATATCCTCATCAAATCTTACCTCTTTGACGATATCGGCACGATAAAGTCTGTTCCAGATATATCCGCCGTCCCCACCGAGCACAATAAAACGAAAATAATCTTCCTTGTCCAGCACCTCTTTGTCGGCGACACACCTGCACTCATACCTCTCCCCGGAAATCTCGACTGCATAGTAAGAGCACAGGGCTATGTTCTTTCCGCTTTCGCTTATTTTCTGTATGAGAGATAAATACATTTCCGGCTCAATCCAGTCATCGGAATCGACAAAGCCTATGTAATCTCCCGTCGCAATATCAAGCGCCGCGTTTCTTGCCGACGAAACTCCTCCGTTTTCTTTATGTATGACCCTTATGCGGCTGTCCTTCTCAGCCCACCCGTCACACATGGCCGGGCAATTGTCCGGTGAGCCGTCGTCAACTAAGATTATTTCAAGATTTTTATATGTCTGTCCCACAATACTCTCAACGCATCTGTCCAAAAGACCTTCCGTCTTGTAAACCGGAACTATAACGCTGATTTTCGGTTGACTGTTCATTGCTTCACCCCTAAATAAATCCTCAGAAATTCTACATATTTTTCCGTCATAAACACGGAGCCGCGCCCGAGCGCCGACGCGAGCAGCCTTGTGTGCGTCGGAAGCCTTTCGGTATCGACCCTTGCCGCCGCAGAGCGAATATCTTCATCCGCGCAGATATTTTCAATAACCTTTCTGCGTTCCTGTTTCGAATGGAAATTGGCTTTTTTTGCTTCGTTTCGAAGCAGGAAATTGACCATATACAAAAGATAATAATTGAGCTGAGATGATATATCAAAATCAGAAGCCGCATTTTTCTCTTTGAGCCGCTTATACGGCAGGAGAATAATATCTTTAAGCTTTTCGTCATATGCCGTCGACATCGACTGCCCGGTTATTCTGTAATGATAAGTCGGCGTTTTTAAGCATGATATGCTCTGCGAATCAAGCAGACACGGATATATGAACGCTGCGTCCTCGCCCATACGGATACGCTCATCGACGGGCAAAAGATTTTTTTCGATTAGCTCTCTTCTGACGAGCTTGCTCCAGCAGTTCGGATTGACACCGAAGCTGTAGAACCGTCCATCAAAAAGCATTCTCGGAAATATCTCTTTTTCAAGGCGTTCGCGACCGTAGAAACCTTCCTCAAAGCACTGGCTGCTCGGTTCGGCGCGATCTCCGTAATCGCAGAGGAAGTCGCTGAGCACCATATCGGGCGAATGCTCGCATACTGCTTTGTACATATTCAGGAATGTGTCCGGCTCGACCCAGTCGTCGCCGTCAACAAAGCCAATATAGTCGCCCTTTGAAGCCGCAAATCCTGCTTTTCGCGCGCTGAGCAGACCACCGTTTTCCTTATGCACGACCTTCATGCGCGCATCTTTCGCCACATATTCATCGCATATATCAGGGCAGCCGTCCGGTGAGCCGTCATCGACAATAATTATTTCCATATCCTCCAGCATCTGCGCCGCAAGGCTGTCAAGGCACTGGCGAAGATATTTTTCAACTTTATAAACCGGCACGATAACGCTTATCATAATTCGGCACCTTAACCTCTGAGTTTTTTGTAAAGCAGATACGCGAGTCTCCCGAATAAGTTCAACAGGCTCTTATTGGCGCTGTAAACATCGATAACTTCATAATTTTCGGACGAATTATATGTATGAACACGCAAGGGATTTTTGATTCCGATAATATTCAAATCCTTTACATCTACCGTCTTAACCGTCTTTTCGCGGTAATACGAACTAAAGTCGCTGTCAACCTCAAGGAAGTTGAGCCGCTTGCCGTATTCCTCCGAACAGTCCTGTGACACGCGCATAAGCTTGCCGCCGTATTCAAACATTTCGCCTGCCGCACGGGCGGTGACGGGATCATTTACAACACATCCGAGCTCCGTCGGGCATAATTTCATATCTTCCCCGACTTTATAAAGAACAAGCTCACTGTTTTTTGTCCTCCCCATATCGCAGGCGAGCGCATAGATATTGCCGCCTCGCTTAAAAAGCGTTGTATCGGCAAGTTCAACGTCCTTTGCCATGTTCGCGGACTTCTCCCATCTGTCGGGGAAATCGACCGCCCTGTACATATCCAAAGTATGCCCCGAACCGGTCTCCGGCACGATATATATTTCGCCGTCATGTTCGAAAATCTGCGGATATGACATATGATATGGCTCAACTATTATCTCTTTCCAGCTTGAAAAGCTGCCGTTCGACCTGAGTTTCGAATACCCTATAACACCTCTTCGGCGAAGATAATCAAACAGCTCGGCGAAGATATATGTCTCGCCGTTATGTTCAAACACAAACGGATCGGCTACCCAGTATCTCCAGTTATTTTTTATAGCTTTAAACGGCGTGGTCTCGTCGGTCAAAAGTGCATGTCCGCTTTTTTTTCTAAATGCCACGCGGTAATAATCTAGTTCCATCAGAAATCCCCCGCAATATTTTCAAACATATATTTAATCATAATTACAATTATGTGCTTTTGGTCACATATTTTTCGCTGTTGCAAGAATCTACTAAATCTGCAAAGTATAGATTATATATCGGCGGTACTTTTTTAAATATCTTCGCAAAAAACAAACAAATTTTGTTGCATACTTGTCTTACTTCAATTTTTTTGAACAAGAGCTGTACCAAAAATTCTATAAGCAGACATGTGAAAAAGAAAAATACAGCACAGAGCACCATCCATATTACCAAAGAATTTCCGAAATTCTGTTCAAACATTTTTGGGACTCTTGAGACAACATATTCTCTGGTTATGGGATTGTCATGAATCAGATAAACCCCAAAAGTCAGTGGTCCGACAGAACAAACAAAGTGCTTTATTCTATTGCTGAAGTCAATATTTACAAACAATAACAACATACAAACAACCGCCAAAACGGTGAACGGCGAACTGTACGTATCTGCAGACAGAATACTACTTATCTCCACATTTTTATACTGTTTAAAGAATGTCGGGATAAACTCGTTGTCAAGATACAGAAGCAGTGAAAAAAACACAAATCCCAAAAAGTAAACAATTTTCTTCTTTTTTTCTAAGATAAAATGGAGCCTGAAATATGCGCCGGTCATATACATGGCAACAAACCAAACTGTACTGTATCCGCCTTTGAGAATAAAAATGTCAATACCGGTATACTTTTTTACTACAGGAGCCACAAAACAAAACAAAACATAAATCACAATTAAAAAAATGCGATAACACTTTTTTGACATCTTGTGCGCGATCATATTTATAATCGGCATCAACAAAAAAAGTAATGTATATCTTGTAAAAAACCAATATTCATGGTGGAGCAGCGGAGTAAATATTCTTAATATTATATCGGCTGTAACAGGTGTTTTTAATATAAGCGTGGCTACAATATTAATAATTAGATTATAGAAAATGACTTCTATCCAAAGATACATTATTCTTGAAAGCTTATATTTAGTGTTGACATTTATATAACCGGATATCAGGAGATATGTATTCACCGCTCCAAAACAAAAGAATGTCACCAAATCCACTAAACCGTATTTGACAGAGAATATGTTCTGTTCCTGTAAAATGCCACTGTGCAAAATACAATGCTGTAAAACAATAGCAAACATTGCAACGATACGAAGGCAATCGACCCCGCAATTTCTTTGCTTTTTATGCTCAGAGCTCATTTTTATTCCTCCAAGGGCGGATTATATTCCAAATTTCGCAGAGTGTATCACGCTTACAAAGCAAAGGAAATACAGATTAAACAGCGACAAAGCAGTTATCATCAGGTTCAGTATAAGCTCATTTGACCTGTAAACAGAAATGTCTCTCTTTATGGTACTTTCTCCATGCGGCGCAAAATATATTTCCTGCCGCTTCTTCCTGTTCAAGTCCAGGCACAACATGATAATCAGCGATCCAAACATGGGAATGACCCAATGCATAAATCTTGTGAATATAAGATAACTCGAAAGCGAACCAACAGAGAAAAACAGCAACAAAATAAAGAAATAATTTATTGACTCAATGTTTTCAATATTGTCTCTATTTATCAGATAATTCATGTAGATGCACATAATTATTACAGCCAAAAGCAGAACCAAACTTAAAATTGTTGTTCCGCTGGTAAAGCTAATTACTCTGACTTTATTTTTAGCGGCTTTTTCTAAAAGAACATCAAAAAAGCTGTTATTAAATGTCTTGCCTAAAAATTCAATAATATATGAACCAAATAATATGCCTACAAGAGATATAGCATTTAAAAATTTCAGCCTGAGTCTCATATTTATCTCAGTAAGCAACCGTAACCCCAAAAATATAACTGCAGCGGAGTGTATTCCCATGGCCACGAAATAACCCAGACAAAAGATTTTCTTCTTTTCGACCAAATCAAAATATAAGCAGAACATCGCAACGGCAAATGCCAAACCGTTTCTTATTCCGCTGCATGTGTCATAATACCAATAAGTACTAAGTAAAAAGAACGTACCGACAAATATATACAGCTTGCTTATCTTGTAGTAATTTGCAAATCGCCATATTACAAAGAGCATACTACCGTAAGTTAAAAATATGGTTATGGCCGGAAGAAAATTATTGTTACCGAGTTTACTTACAAAGAAAAAATACAGTCCGCAAACCGGAACAGCATCGAAATTTCCGTAGCCGTTGCGTTGCAAATCAAAGTAGCCGGACAAGGACTTTTTCCTCAGTAAATCAAGCGAGTTGTAATATCTCAGCAGGTCATCGGTCTCAAGCGGTTTAACATAAAACGCCATAACTGACAGGGCGAGTACAAGGGCGAGGAACAGCCATTTTATATGTTTTCGCGGGATGAATGGATAGATAACGCAAAAAGCAATAACTATCGCAAAATATATGCTCATCTTACCCCTCCTGTCCCACGTATATTTTTTCGAGCTGTTTTACGGTTTCGTTTATATCGTAATTTTTAATTAGTTCCTTGCAAGATATGCTTTTCCTATCAATTGATGCAAGCTTCTGCGCTTTCTGTGCCCATTCCGCAGCGGAATCGGAAAGTGAAATATATTCCACGTTGCTGTTCTGCCTTGCGTATTCGGACACAGTATCGGAAATAAGGCACGAAAGTTTAGTTGCCTGAGCTTCTATGAGAGTGACGGGGAGTCCCTCTTTAAGCGACGGAAACACGAACACGTCCATAGCCTGCAGCAGGTCGTAAACATCGTCTCTGACGCCCGTAAGAATGACGCTGTTCTCTATACCCAAGCGGCGGGCTTTTTCTTCTATCGCTTCTTTTTCTTCGCCCTCTCCGACTATAAGCAGCACCGCATCGGCGTTGATTTTTTTTAACTCGGCGAATACATCGAGAAGAAATTTATGATTTTTAATATAATTGAGCCTGCCGACATGACCTACGACGAGCTTGTTTTCAACGCCCAACTCACGCCGCTTCCGCTCGCGCATCTCCGAGTCAAACTTATATTTGCTCAGGTCTATTCCGTTATTAAGAATTATTCCGCGCTTTTTGAAGGTACGTTTTCCGTAAAGATAAGCCCCCGACTCGGGTCCGCAGGCCACAAGCGCAGTCCCGCAGGAATCAAGCAGCAGAGTCATAAAGAAACGGTAGACGTCAAACATCCTGCGCTGAAGGAAGCTCCTGTCCTCAATGCACGGGTCTGTCATATGCCCGTGCGGCACACGGACAGGCACGCCCTCGCTGCGAGCGGCGAGCATCACAAGCCCGCTGAAAAACATAAGGTGCGAATGAACGGCGTCGTATTTGCCCTCGCGGATAACTTTCTTCAAATATTTATAATTAGCCAAATAGCCTTTAACACTGTCCGGACGATGTATCACCTTTGCCCCGCTATTGATAACCATAGGCTCAAGCGGGCCGACCTCTTCGCCGACTATGTAATATGTACACTCAAAGCGTTCGCGGTCGAGGTGCATCTGCAAGCTTGTTGCAACCACGTCGAAGCCTCCGACCCTGAGAGGACTTGTAACTATCAAAACCTTTTTCTTCATCAACTGTTCTCCGAACTTTTATAAGTCATAAACACAAGGCTATCTGTTGCGAATATATCTCTTCAATTCGCGCGGCGGTAAGTTTGCAGTCATATCCCGCTGCGGCTA
>ULTG01033518.1_pt1 | contig 35734 bp, 28 predicted proteins | sample 1957461 | NCBI WGS metagenome assembly ULTG01 (sample SAMEA4835730, study PRJEB28245) | human gut metagenome | biome: gut microbiome; material: fecal sample | place: Denmark | collected 2008
TACTCCACCATACTGGCCACCGTCCCCATCTTGGCCATCATTTTTGCCATCGGCCGGGGATTGGGATACGGTTCCATCATCGAAGAGAAAATCAAAAGCAACCTGAGCGTTAACCAACAGTTTGCCGACATGGTGCTGAATTTCATCAATTCATACCTCGAGCATACGCAAAGCGGCATCTTCATCGGTTTCGGCCTGCTTTTATTGTTGTACACCGTCGTCCAACTGACCGCCAACATCGAAATCGCCCTGAACAGCATTTGGAACGTGAAAAACCAACGCTCCATTTACCGCCAGATAACGGACTATATCAGCGTCTTCCTTCTTCTGCCCATCCTGATCATCATCAGCAGCGGCCTTTCCATATTCCTGGCTACCATCGCACAAGACTATCCGAATTTCATGGTGCTCAGCACTACGGTGAAGATTCTCATCAAACTGTCCCCATACGCCTTGAGCGGCCTGCTCTTCACAGCCCTCTACATGTACATGCCCAATACGGACATCCGTTTCCGGAATGCCGTCCTTCCGGGTTTCATCGCCGGTACGGCGTTCCAGTTCCTTCAATATTTCTACATCCATTCCCAGATATGGGTGTCCAGCTACAATGCCATTTACGGGTCGTTCGCAGCCTTGCCCATGTTCATGCTGTGGGTCAATTTCTCATGGATTATCTGCCTTTTCGGTGCCCAACTTTCTTATGCCAACCAAAACCTGAGAAGTTACTACTACATCAAAGACATCCATAAGATAAGCCGCAGCTACCACGACGTGCTGCTCATCCTCATCATGTCGAAAGTGTGCAAACGGTTTGAAAAAGGTATGGAGGGCTACACCGTGAAAGGGCTTTCGGTAGAAACGAACCTCCCGTCAGGAGTGGTCGGCCGCCTGACCCACGAACTGAGCCGGATGCACCTGTTGGTTCTCGACGGGACGAACGAAGATGCCGCCGTGCGCTTTGCCCCGGCCGAAGACATCAACCATCTGACTGTAAACCTGCTGTTGGAACGAATAGACAATTATGGCGACAAATTCACTCCGGCAGCCATCCACCGGAACAATACGGAATGGGAAAACATACGTGAACTACGTGCGCGATATATAAATAAGGAGAAACCCATCCTGCTCAAAGATATCTGAGCGAGAATGGGTTCATAGGGCTTTTACGGCCGATACAAAGCAAAAGCCGCCCCTTCCTATTCATTGAGCAGGTCCGTCATGCGGCTCAGATACTTGCCGATGATGTCGAACTCGAGGTTGACCACTGAACCCGGTTTCAAAGAATGGAAATTGGTATGCTCATACGTATAAGGAATTATGCAAACCTGAAAAGTGTCTTTTGTGGGATGGCATACCGTGAGACTGACACCGTTGACCGTCACCGAACCTTTATCCACACAAAAATAGCCCCTCTTCACCATTCCGGCATCAAAAGCATGGCGGAAAGTATAGACATAACTGCCTTCGGCATCTTCGACCGACACACACTCGGCCGTACAGTCCACATGCCCCTGTACGATATGCCCGTCCAACCGCCCGTTCATCATCATGGAACGTTCCACATTCACCTCGTCGCCCACTTTCAAAAGCCCGAGATTCGAACGTTCGAGCGTCTCCTTCATCGCCGTCACCGTATAACACCCGTCCTGAATGCGGACCACCGTAAGGCACACGCCGTTATGGGCCACGCTTTGGTCTATCTTCAGTTCGTCCACAAAAGAGCATTGCAAAGTAAAATGCACATTTTCCTGCTCTTTCATAATCCCGGTGACCCGGGCACATTCTTCTACAATTCCTGAGAACATAATCCTATCACGTTTTATAGTTTTCTTTCAAATTTCAAATATACTCTTTTTAGTAGACATATTCAGCGATTCAGTCGAAAAAAAATCCCTCATAGTACAATTTATTTCCTCCCCATCTTTATTCTTTGTACTTTTGTACAGTTAAAAAGATGAACTTCATGAGTTACAAGAATTATTTGATGTATGCCGCGTGCCTGTTTCAGGCTCTGGCCGTCGCCGGACAAGACTCGACCCGATGGTCACTGCAAGAATGCATCGACTATGCCATCGCCCATAACATTCAATTAAAGCAAAACAAAATTACGGAAGAACAGGGTGCTGCCGACCTGCTTCAAAAGAAGGCCGAACTGTTCCCCAGCTTGTCTTTCAGTACCACACAAGCCATAGACTACCGGCCGCTGCAAAAGTCCGAGACCAGTATCGTAGCCAATGGCATCGCCAACAGTTCCTCTAACAAATTGACGGAAAACGGCAACTATGGCCTCAACGCATCGTGGACCGTATGGGACGGAGGAGCCAACCGCAAAAACATCAAGGCACAAAAGCTACAAAACCAAATCTCGGCCTTGGCCACACAGGCCACAGCCAACAGCATCCAAGAACAGATAGCCCAGTTGTACGTGCAAATCCTCTATTCGAAGGATGCCTTGGACGTAAACAAAGCCATGGAAGAAACGGCAAAGAGCCAGTTTGGACGCGGAAAGGAGATGTATGAGCAAGGGCAAATCTCCAAAGCCGACCTGGCTCAGTTGGAGGCACAAGCCGCCAGTGCACAATACGACTGCGTGGCTACCCAGACCCAAATCGACAACTACAAACGGCAATTGAAAGAACTGTTGGAAATCACGGACGACCGTAAGTTCGACATCTCAGGTATAGGAACAAATGATGAAGCAACGATGCAACTTATCCCCAGTGTCAACGAAGTGTACCAGAAAGCATTAAACCTGCGCCCGGAAATCCAAAGCAGCCGGTTGAGCATCGATGCCGCCGATTTGGACATCGACATTGCCAAAGCCGGATATTACCCCTCCATCTCGTTGACAGCCGGTATCGGCGACAGCCACTATTCCGGCAGCCGTGAATCGGCAGGGGAACAAATGAGACAGAACCTGAGCGCCTCGGCCGGTGTGACACTGTCCATACCTATTTTCGACAACAAACGAAACAAAACCAACGTGCAAAAAGCCAAGCTGAACAAAATGGACAGCGAACTACAATTGCAGGACCAACAGAAGAAACTATACAGTACCGTAGAAGAGTATTGGCTCAACGCATACAGCAACCAACAGAAATATGTAGCAGCCAACGCCAAACTAAAAAGTGCCCAGACTAGCTACGAGCTGTTGGACGAGCAGTTCAAAAACGGCCTGAAAAACATCGTGGAACTCATGAACGGACGGGACGAGCTGATGAGCGCGCAACAAGACCGCCTGCAAAGCAAATACAATACCCTGCTCCATATCCAACTCCTCAAATTCTACCAAGGAGAAAGTATCAACCTTTAAAAACAGAACAGACGCCATATGAAAAAAAAGAAGATTATCATCACGGTTGCCATTGTTGCCATCGCAGCAGTCATTGCCATAATCGCATGGCCCAAGAAGAGTGTGCCCGTGGAGTTTGAAATGACTGACGTGCAACCGGATACCATCCGTAACAGCGTGACCGCCACGGGAACCATAGAACCTGTAACGGAAGTAGAAGTCGGTACACAGGTCTCCGGTATCATCAGCAACATATATGTGGACTATAACAGCCTCGTGAAAAAAGGGCAAGTCATCGCGGAATTGGACAAAACGACCCTCAACAGTGAATTGAACAGTGCCCGGGCCAATCTGGCAAGTGCCAAAAGCGAACTGGATTACCAGACGGCCAATTACAAACGCTATAAGACGCTGAACGAAAAGGGTCTCGTAAGCCGTAATGATTACGAAGTGGCCTATCTGGATTACCGCAAGGCTTTGGAAACTTACAACACCACGAAAGAAAGCGTGAAGAAGGCCGAGACTAATATAGGCTATGCCACCATCACGTCTCCCATCGACGGTATCGTGTTAAGCAAGGAAGTGGAAGAAGGACAGACCGTGGCGGCCAGTTTCGAGACACCTACCCTTTTCACCATCGCCAAAGACTTGACCGACATGCGTGTCATTGCCGACATCGACGAAGCAGATATCGGGAATGTAAAAGAAGGGCAAAACGTCACGTTTACCGTAGACGCATACCCCAACGACACTTTCCACGGGCAAGTGACACAAGTCAGACAAGAAGCCACGGAGACAGACAATGTCATCACTTACGAAGTCGTCATTTCCGCACCGAACAACGACCTCAAACTGAAACCCGGACTGACAGCCAACGTATCGGTCAGCACACTGGAACGTACAAATGTACTGAGTGTAAAAGCCAAAGCCTTACGTTTCACCCCGACCAAAGAAGTATTGGGCAAAGCGTATAAAATCGTTGACACGGACGGCAAGAACAAGCTTTGGACGCGCGAAGGAAATACACTGACGGCCCACAAGGTAAACATAGGAGCGACAGACGGAATCCGGACCGAAATCCTGGGAGGCATCAAGCAAGGAACGCAAGTCGTAATGTCCATGACGGAAATAAAGGCACCGGAAGAGCCGCAGGAAGAAGAAAACAACCCGTTCATGCCACGTCCCAAAAAGAAAGAAAAGAAATAACCCGGGTAAAAGTCCATTATCATGGAAGGAAACGAACAGAAAAAAGTAGTCATAGAGCTACAGAATGTGAAACGGAACTTTATCGTGGGCGATGAAGTGGTACATGCCCTGCGGGGAGTGTCGTTCAAGATTCACGAAGGGGAGTTTGTCACCATCATGGGAACGTCCGGTTCCGGCAAGTCCACGTTGCTGAACCAATTAGGTTGTTTGGATACGCCCACTTCGGGAGAATATATATTGGACGGCGTACACGTCCGCACCATGAAGCGCCGGGAACGGGCAGTCCTGCGCAACCGCAAAATCGGTTTTGTATTCCAAAACTATAACTTGCTCCCCAAGACAACAGCAGTAGAAAACGTGGAACTTCCACTTATGTACAATTCATCCGTCTCTGCCAAAGAAAGAAAGGAACGGGCTGTCAAGGCACTCGAAATGGTAGGCCTCGGTAACCGCCTCTACCACAAGTCCAACCAGATGTCGGGCGGACAAATGCAGCGTGTGGCCATCGCCCGGGCCTTAGTCAACGACCCGGCCGTACTCTTGGCCGACGAGGCGACCGGTAATCTGGATACACGTACCTCTTTCGAAATCCTGGTATTGTTCCAACAACTTCATGCCATGGGACGTACCATCATTTTCGTGACACACAACCCAGAGATAGCCCAATACAGCAGCCGCAATATCACATTGCGCGACGGATTGATACGGGAAGACACCCTGAACTCCAACATACTGTCTGCGGCAGAGGCTTTGGCACAGCTTCCACTTCCGCAGGACGATTAAACAAAGGAATACATGAATACTACCAATCTTTTCAAAATAGCCCTCAAGGCCATTGCTTCCAATAAGCTACGTTCTTTTTTGACGGCTCTCGGCATCATCATCGGCGTGGCCTCGGTTATTGCCATGCTGGCCATCGGCCAAGGCTCTAAACGCAGCATCCGCAAACAAATCTCGGAAATGGGCTCAAACATGATCATGATACACCCGGGAGCGGATATGCGCGGCGGCGTACGTCTGGATGCCGATGAAATGCAGACCCTGAAACTGGAAGACTACGAAAGCATACGCAATGAAGCAAAATACCTGACAGCCGTCAGTCCGTCAGTCAACAGTGCCGGACAGTTCATTTACGGGAACAACAACGCCCCGTCCAGCATATACGGGGTCAACGAAGATTACCTCAGCATACAGCAACGCAAAGTGGCAGACGGCGAGTTCTTCACGGAACAGGATATCAAAACGGCCGCCAAGGTATGCGTGTTGGGACAAACCGTAGTGGACAACCTGTTCCCTGACGGAAGTAGCCCGATCGGACGTGTGGTGCGGTTCAATTCCATCCCGTTTCGTGTGGTCGGCGTACTGAAGTCCAAAGGTTACAACTCTTGGGGAATGGACCAAGACGACATGGCACTCGCCCCTTACACCACAGTCATGAAACGTATCCTGGCGGTGACTTACCTTCAAGGCATCAACTGTTCCGCCGTTACCGAAGATGCCACGGATATGGCGATCGAGGAAATCACCGGAATCTTACGCAAGAACCATAATTTAAAAGAAGAAACGGAAACCACGGAAGCTGACGTGGACGACTTCACCATCCGAAGCCAAGAGGAAATCTCCTCCATGATGAATTCCACGATGGACTTGTTGACGATCTTATTAGGTAGCGTGGCCGGCATCTCACTGATTGTCGGAGGTATAGGTATCATGAACATCATGTACGTGTCCGTCACGGAACGGACCAAGGAAATCGGACTCCGCATGTCTGTGGGGGCACGCGGCATAGACATACTGAGCCAATTCCTCATCGAAGCCGCCATACTGAGTATCGCGGGAGGCTTGATTGGTGTCATATTAGGTATAGGAGCCGCTTATGCCATCAAATTTGCCGCCAACATGCCCATTTTCATCCAATGGTGGAGCATCGTGATGAGTTTCGGTGTCTGCACGTTTATCGGGATTTTCTTCGGTTGGTACCCGGCCAAGAAGGCCGCCAACATGGATCCTATCGAAGCCATCCGGTATGAATAGTTCGGTATGAAATGGAACATTAATCATAAATATCCCCAGGAACTGCTCATACATCTTTTTGTATGGGTGTTCCTTTTCGGCCTTCCCCCAATGCTCATAGGGCACACCAATGAGCGGTTGGACGAAGAAGAGATCTTCCGCATGATGGGAAACCCCATAGCCATGACATTGGTGTTCTACATTAATTATATATGGTTGGTGCCCCAGTTGGTCTTCAACAAAAAGAACAAGATATACGTCCTGCTCAACGTCATTTTATGTGCAGGCATGCTCTTTTTCACCCATTTTTGGTTCAGACTGGGTAATGCCTATTTCCACGTCACCCTTCCCCCACCTCCAAACGACAGCTTGTGGATGTGGACATTCCTGTCATTCCGAATCAGGGATTTCATCCTGTTCGGCCTGATAGCTGCAGTGGCCGCCACCATCCGTATGAGCAAAAAATGGCACGAAGCTGAATTAGGCAGGCAAAAGGCCGAACTGAAACGGATTGAAGCCGAATTGAAAAACCTGCACAACCAGATTAATCCGCACTTCCTGCTCAACACCCTGAACAACATCTATGCCCTGATTGCCTTCGATGCCGACAAGGCACAACAGGCAGTACAGGACCTCAGCCGGTTGTTGCGTCATCTGCTTTACGACAACAATCAGGATTTCATCCCGTTGGACCGTGAACTGGAATTTCTGAAAAACTATGTGGCACTGATGAAAATCAGATTGTCGCCCAATGTGGACTTGCAATTCCATATCGACATTCCAAGCGAAAACCCGATCCGGGTAGCTCCGCTTATCTTCATATCCTTATTTGAAAATGCCTTCAAACACGGCATCAGCCCGGTCAAACCGAGCTTTATCCACATCAAAATCTACAGTTCCGGTCCCGATGCCTTAAGTTGCTCTATCGAAAATTCTTATTTTCCTAAGCAAAGGAACGACATCAGCGGCAGCGGCATCGGTCTGGAACAAGTCCAGAAACGCCTAGACCTGATTTATCCCGGCAAATATGAATGGACCAAAGGTTGTGATGAGAACGCCACGGTCTACAAATCAACAATAACGATACACACCACCACGAAATGACTCTTAAATGCGTAATCATAGATGACGAACCGTTGGCTTTGGAACTGATGGAAAGTTATGTCCGCAAAACACCTTTCCTGGAACTCTGCGGCAAATACAACAGTGCCGTCATGGCACTGAACGACATTAACTTCAGGAACATCGACTTATTGTTTTTGGACATACAGATGCCCGACCTCAACGGCTTGGAACTATCCCGGATGCTCCCCCAAGACACCCGTATCGTTTTTACCACGGCTTTCGACCAGTATGCATTGGACGGTTTCAAAGTCAATGCTTTGGATTACCTGCTCAAGCCTATCAACTACAATGAGTTCCTGACAGCTTCCCGTAAAGCTTTGGAATGGTTTGAATTGAAACATCAGGCAAATCCTTCCCATGAAGAGGACTTTATTTACGTAAAATCGGACTATAAACTCGTCCAAATCCGGTTGGAAGACATACTCTACATCGAAGGACTAAAAGACTATCTGAAGATCTATACGGAAAACGCCCCCCGCCCTGTCCTGACACTTGTCAGCATGAAAAGCATGGAGGAACGCCTGCCGTATCCCCGATTCATGCGCGTCCACCGCTCTTACATCGTACAGATGAACAAAGTGAAAACATTGGATAAGGGGCAAATCATTTTCGGCAAAACCCGCATCCCCATTTCAGACACCTATAAAACAGATATTACGGCCTACTTGAACAAGTATCTCTTATAAAAGGTACAAAAATGACTAAAACAAAAGGACAGTCTGCCCGATATTGCTTTTCTTTTATTAAATTTGCGCAGAACTTCAAAAAAGATTGAACCCATGAGAAAAATTCTATTATTGCTATTATGCGTACCGATGTTGGTTTGCGCAAAATCAAAAAGAGACGACAGCAAATACCTGATCGGTGCCGTACCAGAAGTGAACGGACAAGTGCTGTTCCAACAGACCTTTGCCGTAGAAGGCAAAAACAAACAGCAGATATACGACGTGATGAAGGCTTACCTCAACCGTTTAATGAAAGGGGAACAGCAAATGAAAGGTACCAAAATGGCTATGGAAGAAGCTTCTACCGGTACGTTGGTCGGACGTTTCGAAGAATGGATGATATTCAAGAAGAAACCTTTCGTCTTGGACCGCACCCGTTTCCGTTATTTGCTCACCATAAAATGCTCCGACGGGAAGTGCCACATGGAACTGACGCAAATCAGTTACTATTATGAGGAAGATTTGGACGGGTATAATGGCCGTACCTACAAGGCAGAAGAGTGGATCAATGATGCCAACGCCCTCAACAAAGCCAAAAACAAACTGTTGTGGGGTTCCGCCAAGTTCCGTCGCAAGACGGTAGACCGCGTAGAGGAAATCTTCACCGGAGCACGCGACGCTTTTGAGCAACCGGCAAAAGAAGAGCACCGGGCCACGAAACTCATCGAATAACAAAGGTCATTATCTATAAAAATGAGGTTGTGTCCACCGGGCACAACCTTTTTTATTGGGATTTGAAACTTGGAAATACTAAATTCGTATATGTCTATGGAAACTGAAAAAATAAACCACCCTTACCTGACGGCTATTCGACAGACGACTCTTTCCGCACCTACCCGTTATTTGCTCCAACATGGCATGTTGAAAGGACGTATCCTTGATTTCGGTTGCGGATTTGGATTTGATGCAGATGAATTGAAATGCCAAGGATATGACATTATAGGTTATGATTATTATTACAGGCCGGAATATCCTGATGGAAAATTCGATACAATCCTATGCAATTATGTGCTTGACGTTCTTGAACCATATGCCCAAGCTGAGGTGATGATGAATGTTACCTACCTGCTTCACCCCCATGGCACAGCTTTCTTTGCCGTGCGGCGCGGTTTAAAGGAAGAAGGTTTCCGCTTACATGCTATTCATCGGCAATACACATACCAGTGCAATGTCCATTTACCTTTTCCAAGTTTGGAATGTAATACAGACTATGAGATATATCAATATAACCATTTCAATAAAACGGCTCAAAGGGTGGATGACAGCTGTCCGTTTTGTTATTTGTCCCGTAGGGTGGAGATTATTTGCGAAACGGCAACTTGCGTGGCTTTTTATGATGAATTTCCTGTATCTCCAGGTCATGCACTGATTATACCCAAACGTCATACCGCTTCTTATTTTGACTTAACCAATCATGAACGTGAAACTATGAACATCATGCTTCAATACGTGAAGCAAAAAGTGGATGAACGCTATCATCCAGATGGTTACAATATAGGCATTAATGTGAATGAAGCAGCAGGACAATCCGTCTTTCACGTACATATTCATCTGATACCTCGTTATAAAGGCGATGTGAAAAATCCGAAAGGTGGAGTACGTGGAGTTATTCCTGAAAATCAGGAATATTCAACAATAGCAAATGCCCCAAAAGTTTCACAGAGTGTTAAGATGCAAAAAACATACACTTTAGATGAAAAAAGGAAAGAACATGGAAATGCTTATTTGCCTTGGGATGATACCGCAGATGATCTGCTTTGTCGTATGTATGATGAAGGGAAAAGCATTGGGATGTTAGCTGAAATTTTTGAACGCACAAAAGGGGCTATAAGAAGTCGGTTGAAAAAATTAGGTAAAATCGAATAAATTACAATTTAAGATTTTTAAGTATATTTATAGAGATTAAGAAAGAATGAAAGGACGTTTATGGATACAAAGCAGTGCATGATTGTAGATTTGGAACGGCGAGGAAACAAACGGATGTTTATCACGGAACAAGTTGCTTCAATAAATGAGAACAAAAATGGGCTTTGGACGGTGCGGTTCTTATCCTCTTCTCGTGTGTTCAATTATAATCACTCTAGACTACTTTATCTCACCCATCCGGAAACAATAGATATTAATGAAAAGGGGCTGTATGTCAAGAACTGGCATATTGCAAATGCAAGTGAATTGCTCTGCTTTACCGACGGCCGGTATACGTTTTATCGAGTGGCTTACACCAATGGTTATTATGAAAATCTTGATGGTAATGATGTATATGTAACCCGTACACCGATCGATAAAAATGGAGGATCAAAATGGGAATATCTCCGCAAATTGGCTGTTGAAACAGGCCTGATAATGGAGGATAATGAGAATATTCTCTTGAAACAATATAATTTAGTGGATTTGAATCGCGACAACGTACCATTGACGCAGTATCTTGGTGACAGAACGAAGTTAGCTATCTATCGCGAGCCAAAACAGATATTTTATCCTTTTGGTTGTAATGCAAGCCAAAAGACTGCCGTGGAAACTGCATTGACGCATCAGGTAAGTATCATTCAAGGCCCTCCAGGTACAGGCAAAACGCAAACCATACTGAATATCATTGCCAATCTGTTGTTAGCAAATAAAACGGTATTGGTCGTGTCGAACAACAATTCTGCCGTTGAAAATGTGGCAGAAAAACTCAAAGAGGAGAATCTTGGCTTTATTGTGGCCAAATTGGGCAGTGTACAGAATAAGGAGGCTTTCATCGCTAACCAGTCCGGTTATCCGAATATGAGCGGTTGGGCGATAGAAGAAGAATCTGTAAAACAGCAAGCACAAAACTCGCTTCATACCGTAGCCCAAGGATTTGACGCTCAGATGCGTCAAGCCCAGTTGAAGGCAGAATATGATGCATTACTGAAAGAAGCGAAGTATAATGATATACTTCAGCAGAAATCATCCGGCAAAGAATGGTTGCACGACAAACGCTCTTCCAAACTGATGAAACTACTCAATCTTTATCAACTAAAGATAGAGAATAGAACGAAATCAGACTTATGGTTTCGTTTGAAGTGGGCATTTTTATTAGGTACGAAGATGTTTTCATTTCTCGGAGGAAAACCATCGGATGTGGTCGCAGACTTGGAATCGGCCTATTATTTTTCCCGTAAAACTGAAATAGAACATGAGCTAGGTGCTATTGCTACGACACTCCTATCCATTGACATCAAACGGCGTGCGACAGAGTTGCGTTCTGCTTCTCTTTTGATGTTAAAGAACAAGATGGCTAAACGCTATCAATCCGTTGAAAGGAAAAAGTTTACCATTAAAGATATTAAACCGAAAACCAAGGAGTTTTTGAAAGAATATCCGGTTGTGCTTAGCACTACCTATTCGGCCAAAAGTTGTATCAGCAAGGATATGGTCTTTGACTACGTGATTATGGACGAGGCATCACAGGTAGACATAAAAACAGGTGCGTTGGCACTGTCCTGCGCCATGAATGCCGTAATAGTGGGTGATGACAAGCAGCTTCCTAATGTAATCAGCAGGGAAGAAGTGAAGGCATTGAACGCCATCCAATCTACGTACAATGTGGATGACAGATATAATGCAGCCACACACAGTTTCCTGCAATCTTGTATAGAAGTATTTAAGGATGCCCCGGTTACATTACTCCGTGAGCATTATCGTTGTCATCCCCAAATAATCGAATTCTGCAACCAAAAGTTTTATGACGGCGAATTGGTGACTATGACCACAGACCATGGCGAGGATAAGGTATTACAAGTTATACGGACAGTTAAAGGGAATCATGCTCGTGGGCATTTCAACCAACGTGAAATTGATGTGATAATCCAAGAAGTGATGCCTGAATATGCGGATACGGGCACTGTGGGTATCATTACTCCCTATCGTTCACAGGCAGAAGAAATCAATAAGGCTATTGGAACTGATATTGCCAGTACAGTGCATAAATATCAAGGACGTGAATGTGACACTATCATTATGAGTACGGTGGATAACGCTCCAACTGAATTCTCTGATGACTCCAATCTGCTCAATGTAGCAATCTCGCGTGCCAAAAAACATTTGTGCATAGTAACCAATGGCAATGACATGCCGCAGGACACAAACATAGCCCAACTCATCGCATATATCCAGTACAACAATTTTGGGGTAAAGGAAAGTAAACTCCATTCTGTGTTTGATTTGCTATACAAGCAATATACAGCAGAACGGTTAGCATACGAACAGGCTCACCCTGTTGTGTCAGGATACCTGTCTGAAAACCTTATGTTTGATATGTTGGCCAAAAGCATAACCAAGTCGGGATTGGCAAACACAGAAGTCTTGTGCCACTATCCCCTATCAAGATTGATTGCAGACTGGGATGTGCTAGACGAGCAGGAAAAAGCTTTTGCTGAAAGTCCTCTTGCACACGTAGATTTCTTGATTTATAACTCCCTCACCAAACGACCGATTCAAACAATCGAAGTGGACGGTTGGCATTTTCATAGAGAGAATAAAGCCCAACAATCGCGTGATGTCCTCAAAGACCGAATACTCACAAAGTTTGGATTGTGTCCGCATCGTATTTCCACAACGGATACAGTGAATGAGGAAACGGTTATGAAGATGCTTTTGGCAATGTCATAAAAGGATAAATTTGCGGCGTTTTTGCCTTTCATAGGAAAGCATAGACGGAGAGATGGCACAAATCCTTAACCGGTTTAACTATCAAGAACACGTAAAAAGAGTGAGTTCCGATATTATAATATATCTTCTCAGATAAATAAGAACAAAAACCACTATTACGATATTCCGGAAAGAATTCAACATGGCGACGGTGACATTACCGAATGGATATATTGGTATGACATCACTGCCTTTTTTCTGAAATCAGCATCAAGCAACAAAACGGAAATAAATACATTAAAGCTCTCTACAAAGGCAAGTTGCAAGTGTGTGAAAGAATTTTGCTACTTGATGCAGAGCGGTTTGAAAAAGGCCACCTCCATTAGAGAACCTGCTTGCCAAATATTATTCCTGTCTAAGTTGGCACACAAAAATGCCGCAAACAGTCCAAAAATATTCGGAGGGCAGTTTGCGGCATTTTTGTGTATGATTGTTTATATGCGGATAATTCCTGCTTTGTCAAGTGCCTAATTCAACGACTTTCTCTTTTCCCGGGAAAACGGTCAGCCTTGCAGTTCCGTCACCATTTATCACCACCTTTGAGTAGTTGGCCTCCACCACGACCTTTCCATCCAACATAATGATGCCCCACCGGCACGGACTGACCTCAACGGCGCAATAGTAGCCGACGGAGGGCAGGATGTTCCTGTAAACGGGAGGGACTACCACCTTTCCACCCTGCCTCAATCCCCATCTCATGCCGGACTTGAACGGCACGGCAGTTTTCATCATCTCCAAACGTGCCATGCGCTTCCGTTCGTTTGCCCGCCGCTCCTCGGCCACCATCATATCCGTCCGTCTTGCCGCCTCGACTTTCAGGTGGGGTATCACCACGTCAAAATCCTCATCCACCGTCTTGGGATTTTCACAAGCGATGTATTTCTTTCCCCTGCCTTCCTCCACAATGTAATACTTGCCGGCATTGTCCACGATGACAATACTTCCGCCAGACAGCATGCCGCAATAACGGTAATAGGTGTCATAATCATTTGCAAGCAAGCACACACAGTCATGCCCCCAACGGGCATCGTCTTCGTTGACTTGACGGCATACGGGAGCGGCATAATAATCATAGACAAGAAGACAGAAACTTGTGGCATGAAAAATATGACATCCGGAGACTTTCCTGGTTTTGTACAGTTCCTTTGTCCGGCTGTAATACATACCGTCCGCTTCAAGCATTTGTACAGGTCCGAACTGCCGTATCCTCGGCTGTTTATCGCATATTTGGCCGCTGAGCAAATCCATGTATGTTTTCCGACCGCTATTACCCGTAAGTGCAAGGATCTTGCCTTTCATGAATTTTGCGCTTCGGCAACGTCCCAACCGCATCCTGACGTTGCCGGATTCGTCCACGACGCCCGCTTGCCCGTTGTCAAAACACACGGTGGCAAGCCCTTCAGCCGTGTCAAGGACGCTATGGTATCGTGCCGTGGACGTTATCTTGTTGCCGCGCTTCAAGCCGTACAGGCCGCTTGCTCTGTCCTTGAACGGTCTCAGCTTTTCGGGTTGCAGCGAATCGTTCTCCGGCAAAGATTTGCCGCTTTGCAGGTAATCCAACAACTGCCCGTGCGACACGATGGTTTCCAGTTGTCCGTCTGTTTCTGCTGTTTTATCTTTATCTGTTTCTTGCGATACAGCCATATATGACACCGCCCTCATATTTGTGTCTGGATAACCTTTTCCGGCAAGCCGTCCCTCGAACATCGCCTGCCAGTCCCAGTGGGCTGTCGGCAGACCGAACAGGCGATAAAGCCCCACGTTGTCGATTATCATGCAGCTTTCCTTGCCTTCCGTCTTGCGCAGTCCGCGCCCCACCTGTTGCAAGTACTTGGGCAACGACAGTGTGGGCCGTGCCAACTGGATAAACTCCACGTCAGGGCAGTCAAAGCCCTCGCTGAATATGTCCACATTGACAAGAACCTGTATCTTGCCCTGCCTGAAGCTTTCGACAAGCCGTTTCCGTTCGTTTGCGGGCGTCTTGCTGTCAATGGCGACTGTGTTCATCCCGCATTGATTGTAATATCCGGAGATGTTCCGTGCGTGACTGATGCTGATGGCGTACACGATGCCCTTCTTGCCATCGGCATATTGCCTTACGCTCCCATATAGCCTTTCGATACTTGGTCGCCTGTTCAGCACGGTGTCCATCTCCTTCACCTGGAAATCACCGTCCGCTCCCCGTCTTTCCAGTCCGTTTATCAACCGTTGGTCTTCGCTGTCCGGACGTATGGATACATAATCAAAGGCGGAAAGCCATCCTTGCCGGATAAAGTCCGCTATGCTATCCGATGTGATAAGCGTGTCAAACAAGTCAGTGAACCCTTTGCCGTTCAACCGGCACGGGGTGGCAGTCATGCCCAACTTCTTCGCATCCGGATAGCGCAGCCACAAATCCCTGTAAGTCCCGGCAAGCGCATGGTGCGCTTCATCTATCACAATCAGACCCGGCCTTTCGTCCCTCACGTTCTCCCAATGCTTTGACAACCACTGGATGGACATCACCTTCACCCTTCCGTCATCTTTGGATATGCCGTAACGTGCGACCGTCTCCTCTATCTGCTCCACCAACTCGCGGCGGTGCGCAACAATCCAAATGATTGCTGTATCATCAGCCATCATCCGGTCGGATATGACCGAAGCGAGCAAGTGTGTCTTGCCCGTCCCTGTAGGCATCTGTACCATCACGGACGGGCATTGCCGCCAAGCTTCGAACAAATTGTGCTTGATGTTTTGTTGGTAAGGACGGAGCATATAGGGTATAAACAACTGACGGCATCGGCCTGTCATTCTTCAATAGAATGCATTCGTGCAGAAAAATGTAATATTCTCACAGGACCACGACACACGCCGCATCCTCTTGTCATTGTCCGCCGTGACTTCTCCAAACACGCGCCCGCAAGCCTGTGCCACGCATCAACCAAATGTGGGACTCCATCCATTCACAACTCGCCAAAGACAACAAGAAGTTCATCTACGGAGCGGTAAAAAAGGCGCACGTGCCTCCGAGTTTGAAATCGCCATACAATGGCTTATTGATGCAGGGCTTGTTTATCGCATAAATCGTGTCACGTCGCCCACAATGCCTTTGAAGTTCTATGAAGATTTCTCCGCCTTCAAGCTGTTCACGCTCGACGTAGGCTTGATGGGTGCAATGGTCGGCAATCCCCCCGAGGACATCCTGATAGGTGAAAGCTGTTTCAGCGAGTACAAAGGAGCTTTCACCGAACTTTTTGTCCTCACGCAAATCATGCCGCAAGACATCCCCGTCTATTATTACAGTGCAAACGACTCCCGCGTCGAAATTGATTTCATCATCCAGAAAGGCGGCAGGATACCCCCGGGGAAGTAAAGGCAAAAGTGAACGTACACTCAAAATCGTTGCGCACATACATTGGCAAGCATCCCGGACTTACAGGCATGCGCCTCTCCATGTTACCCTACAAAGACCAAGGCTAGATGGTGAACAAGCCGTTGTATGCGGTGGGCTTTTGCTTGTAAAGGAAAGGATTGAGTAGATTCCTTTCATGCCTGTATGTTTTAAAGTTTAGCTTTTTGGGCTTTTATTTCTGTTCAAGCAGCCACTTGAAGTATCTTTCGTGCTCGTCTACGAGGTGTTCCCAAGAGTATTCGTTTCGTATAACTTCTATATTGTTTGCCGTGAACGTTACCTTGTTTTTCTTGGCTATGTCGTCAATGTTATTAAAATATTCCGCAACCTTTTCTGCCGATGGATAATACAATGCGTTGTCTTTAAGCACGGCACGGTTGAAGATATTGTCATGCGCGAGTACGAAGCATCCTGCAGCCATTGCTTCAAGCAACGAAGGATTGGTGCCTCCCACACTGTGCCCGTGAAAATATGCAAGCGAGAAATGACGCACGGAGTCGAGTTTTTTGAAATCGTATATTCCGCCTACAAACCTTACGTTCTTCTCTTTGCCGTATTTCTCGACAAGCTCCTTACCGTGCGGTGTATTGGTCTTGCCAACAATTATCAACGGTCGCCGTCCGTTCTCCCTTGAATGAAGATAGCCCTCAATAGCCATCGTGATGTTGTTTTCCGGTTCAAGACGTGCTATCAGGATGTAATATTCCTCCGGTTTCAGCCCGAACTCTTTCAGGTATTCCGTGTTGAAATTATCATGGATATCTGCCCCGTATGCCAAGAACTTGCTTTCCTTACCGTATTTCTCCTTGTAATAGTCGTGGATGCCCATGTTGTCGGCTATGAGATAGTGGCTGTACTTCACAGCCATCTTCTCCTCCCAATCAAGGAAGCGGCGCACCATCGGACTGAACTTCGACCGCTTGTTCTCCAACCCGTCCATGTTCGTGGTGAATATCGGGCGTTTCCGCTTCTTCACGTTAAACCAGATATAGGCCGGGATGATGCTCGTATAACCTGCCTCATAGATAATGTCGAAGTCTCCTTTCTTCAAAGCGTCTTTTAATGAAGCGAAATCGTAGAAGAAACTGCCTACGGAACTGCCCATCCACGTCTCCGGGCTATAAATGTGTTTGATACGCACACCCTTGTAGTTATCTTCCTTGTACGGATGGAAATGGGGAGAGTATACCGTCACTTCATGCCCACGCTTGGCCAAACCTACCGAAATGTATTCGGCAAACTGCTCGAAGCCCCCGTAGTTGTTGGGTATGCCACGGGTACTGATGAATGCTATCTTCATAAATATATCGATTATTTTTTGCTGATTTTCTCTCTGCGTAAACGTCCGTGTCCGGAATGCAGAAATACATAATCTATCATATTCCTCACAACATAAGAAAATACCACGGACGCTCCGATACCGGCCACACAGGTAACGATAAACAAAAGATTCTCATCTTGAATAAAATTTTCCAGATGTATCCTTTCCACGATACGGAACATCAGCATGTGGCATAAGTATATTTCCATTGAAATATTGCTGAGAAAATCCATAACCCGGTTATGCATCCAGCCATGCTCCGCTCCCATTGCATAAATCAGCCACAACGTAAATACCGCCAACAAAGGAATCACCTTATGCAAAGTCCCTACCGACTGCGGACAAACGAAATACAAGGCATTCACCACTATGCACCATATCAACAAGAACTTACCCCTCTTCACCGCCCAACGATGCAACGCATCGCGATAAAGAAAGCACAGCCCACCCGCCAACAAGAAAGGAGCCGAATAAAGAATATTGCGCCTGTCGGGGTCGAAACCGACAAAAGCATCCGTAAAGAAGTATTCCTGACACAGAAGATTGACAATCAAAGACAACCCCAATACCATCCATGCCCTGCGTTTATTGTCCAACAAGAATACGAAAAACGGAAAAAGCATATAAAACAAGAAAATCAATCCCAGAAACCATCCCACACCGATTACCTTCATTTCGGAATCAGGCAACAGGTTAAACACCAGAGTTACATTCATGAAAGCCTGTGCCAAGTGTTCTTTAGAGAAATCCGCCAACAGGTCAAACACGCATAATAATCCGAAAAACGGCAATATCCGCTTATATCTCTTTCCGTAAAATTCGTTCAACGAAACCTTTCCGTTTTTCATCCTGTCATAATATCCGCAACACAAAGCGAAACCGCTAATCATGAAAAACAGGAATACCAACCAAGAAAACCATGGAATCAGCACATCCGACACCCAACCCAGGCAAGGTTTCACGGATAAATTCGCCTGATAGTGCATCACGGCTATCCCGATAGCCGAAAGTGCTCTTAATCCATTGATATTATTGTATTTATATTTTAATAGGGGGAGGTAAATTCTTTATTCATCGTCCGATAAAATTTTTCTAACGTCAATCGTCCGGCAATCCTTACCGGCAATAATCTTTTCGCCGGACTCACTATTCCAGCATTGCATTGAACGCATTCATAAATGCGTCCGTCTGTTCTCTGTCATCGCTTTTGTCGCAGTCTTCACGAGTATAAAATTCCGCAACGGAATGATTCTTAATCGTATCTTCCACCAACTTTCCATATCCGCATTCGGGCACGCAACAACCGAAACTTGGGTATTTCGTCATCATCTTCCTGAAATAGGGAATATCGGTCATCAGCATCGGTTTACGGAAATAAGCTGCCATGGCAAATATCCCGCTCTGAGAAGACTTTCTGTAAGGAAGTAAAACATAATCCGTACGACTGTACAGATAAACCATCTCATCATCGTTTATATGGCGGTCGAATACCTTGAAATTCGGAGAAGTACTGCGCAATGAGGAAAAGTCCATTCCATCAACATTTTTCCCGGCTATGACCAGTTCCACCTTATCGCGCTGTTCTTTCGACAAATGTCCGAACACATCCGTTACGAGATCCACACCCTTGACTATGCTTAAATTGCCAAAAAACAAGAATCTCACTTTTCCTTGGGCAGTAAAAACGGTGACTATGTCGTCCGACAGTCCGGACCTTTCATAACTTTTCTTAAATACATATTTGAAATGAGGCACATACAGCATAGGTGCTTTCACGCCTATCCCCACGAGTATATCCTTCGTTCTGTCGGAATGATAAATGAAATGACGCACAAATATTTTGTAATACGAGGCGAACCATCCTGACACCCGCGAATTATCCGCATACTTCAGAGCATGTACTTCATGAACATCGCAAAATATATGTCTATTCCATATATTGGAAGTCAACATAAGTAAATCATAAACCTCTCCATAACACATGTATATATACACGGCGTTTCGATGAGTTATCTGGTGCCAAACGAATTTAAGATAGGCATAAAGCAACAATAACCCCGATTTAACCTTATTCTTGTTAAAGATCAACGGAAAGAACCGTGGACCTACATCCCCACCGAATGTAGACAATATCCTCACTTCATAACCGGATTTGCGCAGAAGTTCCGCGAATGCCTCGTCGTAATAATGCATTCCGCAATAAGAACCTATCATGTCGGTTATAAAAATCGTACGTTTCATCATATCAAACCTTTGTATAATGTTTCCCACTTATCCACAACAGCCTCGACATCATATTGCCGACAGGTTTGCAATCCCTTGTCTGCATACCGTTTCAGGAGAACCGGATTGTTCATCAACTGTTTCACCTTTTTTTCGAGCATGCCGGTATCCGGAACAATGACCCCGTTTTCTCCGTCATTCAGGATGTAATGCAATGATTCGTATGTATCCATCGCCACGCATACCACTCCCTGCTGTTGGGCTTCGATCAATGTCATTGGAAAGCCTTCATACGCCGATGTCATAAGAAAAATACGGGCTTCTTTATAATATGGCAACGGATGGCGGAAGCCTTCCATTGAGATTCGCTTTAAGCCGTATTGCGCTATCATGTCCCGATATAATCCGAAATCTTCACCGTCGCCCACCATCTTCAGGTTCCAGTCATCGAAAGCCGCATCCGCTTCGACGCTCCTCCAGAGTTCAATCATCCGCGTAAATTTTTTATGCCGTTCCGAAAGTCGGCCTACGGCCAATACGGTATTTCTTTTTTCCGCTCTTTCTTCCTCCGTAATATATTCACTGAAGACAAGCGGATTAAAAACGAAATCCAACCGGTTTTCATCCACATTCAGACCGGTGAGGCGTTTATAGTCCTCCATGAAACACGGAGCAAGGAATACAAACTTATCGCAGCTCTTATAATACTTGTCTGCTCTGCGGATATTCTTGTATCTTTCCATTTTACGATACAGCGGATAAAACAGCTTGAAACATCTGCCTTTCCATCCGGAAAAATCGAAAGCCCTCCGTATATCCACATCCATGTGCAGCACCTTCACAACCTTTGCCTGCGTGTGTTCATGCACACCTTTCAGAAACTCTGCAGGCCACCACTGATTATGAACAATGTCAATGCTTTCTGAACCGATTATCTTCACCAACTCGGACGATACGTAGGCCGCAACTCTCTTATCGACAAAGAAATCGCTGCTGAACTCATCGAATCTCACGTATTCAATCCGGTGGCAAATCAGACGACTGTCAATGTAAGGTTTGGGCTTGCCTTCCGGCGAATCCTTAAAATAAGCCACATGCACCGTAAAGCCCCGCTTGATCATTTCATTGGCCAGACATACGGTCACGGTTTCACCGCCTCCGTACACCGGCCAGACGCGATGCAAAAAAATTATTTTCATTTTATATGACAGATTAATTCTGGACAGCCCGGAATGAAATTTCAGTGCTTTCCCGTTATCATGGTATAGAGATTCGGGAAACGACCGTTCAATAACCCGGCCCACCATAGAGAAATAGCGATACTAAAACATGGAAAAAGTTATTTTCCGGTTCAAATAATCAGTTATAAATCACGAATCAGCTGTGTGAACCTGTTCCAATAGATTTCCGTCGTAAAGCATGCTGCACGCTTGCGTGCGGCTTCCGCCATCTCCTTCCGCAAATCATCATTACATAATATCTCGGCCAATACTTCGGCCATGCTTCGAGGCAAAGCTTCGTTGCGCTCCACTAAACGTGCACAGCGTTCATCCACCACCTCGGGGATGCCTCCCGACTTCGTGGCCACAACCGGAAGCCCCGATGCAAGAGCCTCCAATGCGGTCAATGCGAAAGGTTCATCCCAAATGGATGGAACGACTGCCACATCGGCTGCAGCATAATACGCCGGTATCGAAGCATACGGAACGAAACCCGTAAAAATGACTCTGTCTTTGAACGCTCCGGCAATGCGTTTCAACTCCCTGATGAAACGGTTGCCTTTCCCACCTTCATAAAAACTGCCTCCCACAATCAACAACTTTACACGAGGCAACTGCATCATGGAAAAGCCTGAAAGCAATTCCCTGATGCCCTTATACGGCTGCAAACGCCCCGTGTAGACAATGACCTTATCGCCTTCATCTATCCCCAGTTCCGCTCTTTTCTTTATCCGTTCCGACCCGTCTAGACTGCAAAATCTACTGATGTCCAAACAATTATAAAACACCTTGGCTTTATCACCTCTGGATCCGCACAAGCGGAAGATACGTTCCACTTCGCGCTTTATGAAATTGCTGATGCAGAAATAACAATCGGTACAAGCATCTATGGCATCCCATACAGATACTTCATCCGGCACATTGTGATAATGCTGCACCACCTTTGCCTGCGGAAAATGCCGCCGGATTTCAACGGCATACCGGGGGGCATTCTCAAGCAAGACCACGTCCGGCTGCCGGTGCGCTTTCATATCCCTGATAATGTGGTGCAGAAACAGATTCCGGAAATCGTATCCCGAAAACAAGGAATGCCATTCGCCACAGGCACGATAAAAAGCCGTCAGCATCTTGTTCGGTAATCCGGATGTCCGGATAAAGGAAAACCGCGTATGCTTATATGCCATGCTATGCTCCACGGCTTTCGCATCGTAAGGAGAATAAATAGTCATCTCATATCCGGCATGTCTTTCATTCAAGTCAGCCAACTGCCAGACCAAATTTTCTACCGCGCCACCACGCACCGCCGGAATGGGAAGTACGCCGCAAGGGATAAATACAATATGTTTTTTCGTCATCTCACAACACGTTTTTCCAAGTATCTCACCCAAGAAGGATGTATCGCCATGACGCAGGCTTTCAGCAGACTTTTGGGTAAGCGGTAATATAATGAAGCTGCAACGGCACTCATCCCCAACCGCCTGAAACGCTTATATTCGGCTCTGACCATGCCCTGTCCTTCCGCCCCAAAATCGTTCTGTTCACAGATCAACCCTCGTATCATGGAAAAGACATAGAAGTTCATGAAACATCGGTCTCCCGAAGTTCTTGCATGCTCATGCTTGAACTTCAACAAATTATCCGTAATCAACAGTCTGTCTTTTATACGCTTTACGTTTTTCGATGACATGATATTGCCGTTTTCCCTTATCAGATACCTGTAATAAGCCTTTTCCACAAACATCACGTTACGGGCATAAAACATAACTCTCGGCATAAACTCATTGTCTTCATGGTAAATTCCTGGAAAAAATCTCAAGCCATTCGCATCCAAAAAGTCTTTCCGGAACACGAATCTCTGCACGAACGCCTCTTTCAATACTCCAACCGCATCATTCCGTTTCAACATCCGGTTATAAAACCGGTATTGCGACCTTTTATAACATAATTTGTCCGTTTCCTCTTTTTCAGTTCCATTCACGATCCTTACCCTTGTTACATCAAAAGCCCAAACATCCATGTCGGCCGTCAAAAGCAGGTTTCGAAGCCCGTCCAGGCAATCGGTAGAAATGCAGTCGTCCCCGTCTACAAACCAAACATATTTCCCTTGGGCATGCTTCAACCCGGTGTTCCGGGCTTCACTGAGACCTCTGTTCGGTTGGTTCACAATGTGCAAGTTAGCGTGTACCGGTACAAAGCCCTGAACCACATTCATGCTATCGTCCGGAGTGCCGTCATTCACCACAATGATTTCCACTCCTTCCGTATCCTGCGAAAATATGCTCTGAAGAAGTTTCCCAATGTATGCCTCAACATTATACACGGGGATAATGATGGATAGTAGTTTTTCCGATTTTAAAACACTCATAAAAATTCTCTTTTCACCCCAAAAAAGATTTAAATCATGCTTTCCTGCTATCTTATATTTCTATTCATTTCCACTAAAAGCAATAAAAACGGAAACATCCATGTGATAACAAATCCAGGAATAGAAGACATTGTATTTAACAACAATAATGCAAGAACAAAAAAGATTGGTTTCTTATTTTTTCCTCTCATGCAAAAAACTGAACAACCAATAAAAAACATTATATGACCTATAACCCCAAGCATACCGGTATCAATCATAACCGGAAACCATAACGATTCGGCCCCATACATTTCCTGATAGGTTCCCATTACATTATTTGCGCAATAAGATAATCCATGACCCAATATAGGTGACTGAAGTAAAAACATGATTGCTAAATCAAATTGCGTTTCACGCATATCAGTATTGCTTCCTTCTACATGCTCCGTATCGGAAAACGACATGAAAATATCATTAAAATACTGTTGAAATGTCAGATATGTCAAAATCGTAAAGAGTAAAATAGCTATCCAATATTTTATTTTAAATTTCTTGATATCTACAAATGCAAACAAACAGACAAAAAAAGCCAAAATGACGGAACGTGTTCCTGTAAAAAGAACAGTTAAACACAACATGAACAACAGGAAATAATTTGATTTTGTCCTTTTTAGATATCTTGTCTTCATAGCATAAGCAATTATGGTAAACAATAAAACAGCAACCGTTCCATTTGTACCATGCATTGTGAAAATGCCCTGTGAGCGTTTTACTCCATACCTAAACCCATCTACCAACTTTTCCATATTTATCCAACCATGCTCCATTAGCATACGCATAATAGGATTATCGCCAATTATAGTTTCAAAACAACTATAAAGTCCCACGATAAAACCAAATACCACACATGCCTTTAAGAAAACAGATTGCATCCGTTTTTTATCAACCTGATACACGTAAAAGAATATCACCGGTAGTAACAAATTATTTATTATTGCTGAAATCATAAAGCCATTATGTCGTTCAGCGGCAAAATAATTCGATAAAAAATATGATGCAGCTAAGACTATAAAAGGAGCTGTCAATGGAAATTTTTCTTTTACACGGACTTTTTTCAACTTAAAAAAAGAAAGCATGCAAATAATAAATCCTAGAAAAGTAGGAACATATTGCCCCCATAAAAATATCGGCATTAAAAATGGTGATAAAATTATGACATAACAGATTCCTTTGCCATAATCTTTCAGCAAATAAGCAACAAGTATAAAGAAAACGATTATTCCAAACATTCTACATTCTATAACTTAAACAGCCCGCATACGAAGGGTATTCGCTTTGCCGTTAATACGATGAACAATGATAAAGACAGGATAATTACAACGTATGCCACGTAACATGCGGCATTACACAATACCGGGATTTCGACAACCCACGGTTTTGTTATATAAATCAGGATTCCATGAACAAAATAAATGCCTAACGTGTTTTTTGAAACAAGTCCGAGCAGATGCGACAAGCGTGGTATTTCCGTATTCACCAAAACGAAACAAAAACAACAGGTCATCAGGAATGTCGTGATCAAATCATACCCTCCGAAACACGGATCCCATTTCATGGCCGACATAAAAAGACGGCCAATCAGCACCGATATCCCCCATGATGCTACGAACAACACGCCCATGCCCCATTTGTAACGTTGTGAAATCCCCATTTCCGACCGGTGGCTTTTAATGTAATGATAGGCCATTCCTCCTGCCAAAAAATACACAAAAGCAAACGCATGATACATGTTATACAAGCAGTTATACCACGGAATATAATTCTTCACCTCCACGCATAAGTCTTTTCCCTTATACAGCAGTAGCAACTGATGGGCGACATACAGGAACTTGTTACCGAAAGTGAGTAGAAAGACGATGGCGGTAAACAGCAGAAGGGCAACCTTATCGCTGTCGAAAGTACGCTTGAACAAGGGAAAAAAAACATAAAGCATGACCAATGCCAAAAGAAACCAATATTGGTTTATCACATATCCCGTTTTAAGATACAACAACGTCTTGAAAAATTCTGTCCGTGACATTTCTCCTTCCGGCAGAATGCACAACTTAATGATGCTCAAGATCAACAGTACCCAAACCAACGTCAGGAAAATTACCTTCCCGGTCTTTTTGAAATGTTTTTTAACGTTTAGGGGGGGGGTAAACAGCAAAGCACCGTTCACAAAGAAAAATAACGGTACGCCCATGCTGCAAAATGAAAACAAAGCCGTATATGCCACACTTTCCTTCTCCAAATAATATGAATGATACAGGCACACCAATATGATGGCTATCGCTTTTATCATATCCAAAGTATTGTCTCGTTCACGCATGATAAATACCTTTTTTATATAACATCATAAATCCGCTAATCCGCATTATCTTCCTTCGTCCGTACTGTGCATGAAGTGCCGAAGCATGTTTTCAGGCTCCTCCGTCAGGAGCTTAGGGTCATATTTGTACGTCAGCTTATGGATGAAGCAGCTGCTCAATATGTGTCTGTATTGCGCTTCACTGTATTTCTTCTGAAAGGAGAAAAGCAGCACGTGCGGATTCATGTTGCATATATAAGGCTTGTCGTCCCACATCTGGCCCACTTCCTTGTCAGTATGGATGAGCAGCCCCAACGTAATATGAAAAATGTAATAATTGGGTAGCATGCTATGACGACTGTAATAATGAAACAAGACGTTTCTCAACTTACGCAAGGCGACATTGCCTTTTTCCGCCTTGATGAACCAACTCGAACATTCGCTCGGTATGGTATTGAAAAAGAGCAGGCTTTTGGTGAACATGAAAAAAGGAGCTTCTTCCACAATATTGTCTATCGGCCGTGTCATAAAGCAAGTGGCATCGCACCATACCCCACCGTATTCCAACAGTAGGGATATGCGCAACAGGTCGGAATATAACGCCTCCTGTATTTTTCCGTCCCTGTGTTTCCGCTCGATAAAGTCCGGCATGACCAAATAGTCATTCAATGTATTCTCATCCAACACGATAACCCGATAGCTTCCTGCGTGCCTTCTGACGGAAGCAATGCACCGGCGCACTATGTCCGGAGCATTCTTCTCACCTTGTTTCCAATACATCCAGATTACATTTTCCGCATACGGAAGCTGTTTGACGGCATGATATTCATCGTTGTCCTTGTACTTCAGATAAGGCTTCATGCAATCGTAACACCACCATTGCGGGCGAGTCCATGCCGCTTTTTTCCAATACCAAAGTTTGGGAATGATTTCTTTTATCTGCATATACCAATCATGAGTTTTTATTACGGAAAGACTTTACCGTGGAAACAATATAGGTGTAGCTTTCAAGTGAAAGTTTTTTGGAAGCCAACCAATACAATCCGAACCCTACAACCAACTGGATCCCCAACAGAAGATAACAGTTCATTTCAAACAGGCCAACCAAGTAAGCCACCGCTGCCACAGCCAGCGACAACAAAAGTTGAGGACGTATATCCGAGAGTTGTTCGGCAAACTTGTAATTCACCAGTTTTTTGTTAGGCCATGTATTCAATAACACTCCTACAAACCCATACAGAACGTTGGCCACCGCTATCGCAAAAGGACTTATGAACATGGCAAAGCATATAGCCACCACATAGAACGGTTTTTTTATGAATTCCAGCTTCAACGTAATGTCACTGCGCCCCACAGCATTGACCGCCTGTATATTGGCCGCACTTAAAACCGTCATGCAGTGCCCGATACAAAGCACTCTCATAAACGGAACGCAGGGCATCCATTTTTCCGTCAAGAGTACCAATACGACTTTATCTGCCGTCGCTGCCAGAATGAAAAGCAGGGGAAACATCACATAGCTGCTCGTCATCATGGAGCGACGTATGGCTCTTTTTACACCTTCCTTATCATCCTGCAATTTGGACATGGCAGGAAAAAGCACGGCATTTATCGTTGTATTCACATTGTTACCTATCAATGCCGGCAGGGATTCCCCGCGATTATAAAAGGCGAGGTCGGCAGGAGTGTATTTGGCACCCACAATGAAACTTTTCAGCTCATTGAAGAATGTACCGATAAAATTGGCGCACATCAGTTTGGAACCAAAAGAAAACAACCCCTTGAACCGGCAGTAAGAAAAGACCCATTGCGGACGCCATCTGATGATGCGGTTTAAGGCCAATGTGTTGACCACATGATTGGCCAACTGCTGCCCGACCAAAGCCCACACACCGAAGCCCGTATATGCCAACGCAACCCCGACTATCCCCGAAACCACAGTACCGACACTCGTGGCAAAAAAGAATTTTTTGAAATCGAGTCCCCTCGACACCGCTGCCTGCTGTATAGAGTTGACAGCCTGTATCGGAACAACCAAACCCAACGCACGAAGCACAGGACAAACCAACTCGCTATGGTATAAATCCGCAATGAAAGGAGCTGCTAAAAACAACAGGCCGTACAGTGCGACCGAAATGAAGATTCCGGCATAAAACATCGTAGAAAAATCCACATCATCGGCATCCTTCTTCTGAATCAAGGATGTTCCCAAGCCACTCACGGCAAAAACATTGGTAATGTTGATAAACACCATCGACAAAGCAATGACACCATATTCTTGGGGAAACAAGAGCCTTGCCAGAATAATTGATATGATAAAACTGACGGACTGGGATGCTATCCTCTCTCCGAAACGCCAAAAGAAACCACCCACCGTCTTCTTCTTCAAATCATTTTCCATCATGCAATCCCTTTAAAAACACGATGCCGCTCTAGCTGTTTCCGCACTCCGAAAGATACGGCAAAAACCATAAGGAAAACCACAACGGACGATGCCCTGCCCAAATGCCAACCGGACAAACAGACGAGGAAATAAACCAACCTGTGCCACACGTAAATATCCAACGTACATTTAACAGGAATCTTGGAAATTGCAGCCGCTTTCCGGCATTCGTTTGTTTTCATAAAAAGAAACAAAATGCAAGTAAAAGGCAATGTGCTGTGATAAATTTCATCATACCCCCCCCGATTTATGATATATTCACCGTATAGCACAAAAGAACCAACCAAAAGTAAAGTGTGCCTGTTTCGACAGAAAAAGCCTGCCACTGCATCATAATGACAATGAATGAACACACCCGCATAGAACGCCGGAAAAGATGCGGTGAGAAATCGGGGAATAATCCGTTCCTCGAAGTAATGATTGACGGATACAGTTATTATATAGAGTAAAAAAACACCTAATAAAGTGGAAGTTTTCCCTATACGATTTTTCAGGATATATACTATCAACATACCTACCATTCCTCCGTACAGAAACCACAATGTCGCAATCCCGTAGGTTACTCCCCCGTCATTCACCTGATCTATGAACGGAGACACGCCTTCACGCAACAAACATATCGTATCATAATACGTCCAATCAAAACCATTTCCCGGCACAAAGAGTTTCAAGGCACAGGAAACGACCATAAAAACCGCCATATAAGAAACATATAGCTTCAGCCACTTCCAACCGTTACGTGCCACGGACCGTGCGAATTTTCTCTCATCGGGCTTAAACATATAATAGCCGGATACGAGATAAAAAAACGGCACGGCACATCTTGCCAGCGGTAAAAGGTACTGATTGGCGAACATCGGCATGTGAAGTGTCACCACAAGGAAGGCAAAAGCAAACCTTCCCAAATCCACCGCATAATCACGCTTTACCTGTAAATGTTCCATCCATCACTTGTTTTATACGTTCTGCCACACGCTCGGAAGCATGCCCGTCGGAATAATTCATATAAGATGTTTCCATAAAATGGTGAAGTTTCTCCAAATAAGACGGCTTGTCGTAAGACAGAACGGCACTATCCAATGCCTCTTGCGACATACAGCGCGGAAAAGGCAGCGCATCGAACAACGGACGCAGCCCTCTGCCTTTACGATATTCATCCAAGTCGGGTGTAAAAAGGAATACCGGTTTTTTCATGATGGCGAAATCCATCATCACGGAAGAAAAATCCGTTACAAGCAAATCTCCCAAAAGAAAAAGCTCTTGTCCGTCCATTCCTTGCGAACCGTTCAATACGGTATCATCGTAGCGGAACAAAGAATCCTGAAAAGCCACATTCGGGTGCAACCGCACGATTACCATCCATTGCTTTCCGGTTTTGTGCACCAAACAATCCCTGAATCGATGCGCATCGAATTCCTTGTAGGCCGATGTATTCCGGTTGTCTCTGAAAGTCGGAGCATAAACCGCCACTTTCGTACCGACGGGAATGCCGTATTTCATCTTCAATTCTTTTATTTCATCTTCCGTCTGCGAGAAAAAGATGTCATCCCGCGGTTGTCCGCACTCGAATATCTCGCCCGAATACCAAAAATACCGCCGCATAATGTCACTTATCATGCTACTTCCGGAAAGCATCACGTCTGTCATGGCCGAATCCCGTCGGCTATGACGGACATATATCGGATCCAATTCATTTTCCACTTCGCCTTCAATGCGTTTTAAGGCAAAGCATCCATGCCAGGTCTGTATATAATATTGCTCTTTTTTCTTGTGGAAAGGAAGTCTCGACTTCACGTTTCCGACAATGACTTTAGCCGTAGCATACTCGTATGCTTCGCGCCAACTTCCTGCTCTGACCGTCCTGATTGCCTTTGGTACCGTAGGATCCTGCTTTCGATTTACAACCCACACCAAATCGTAAGGTATCTCCCTGCGCAACAATTCTTCTGCAATATACTTCGGATTATCTCCATACCCTCTGCCGTTGAAGTTATTGAAGATTATCTTATTCCTCTGCAAAGATGCGTGACGGAACAGATTACTATATAAATGAAACAGACAATCGTCACGCAACCCACACAAGCTTCCCTTTATCTGCTTTAGGAAACTTATTAAATTCATCATATCAACTTTTACTTTTCCTATATCGTGTTAAATACCGTATATCGGTTTCTTATCTTTTTGGCATAAGGAATCAAACCATCAAACTCGCTTTCCTCCCAATCAAGGTTGTTGTGAATGACTTTCAAAACCCCCATTCTGTTGAAATATTCTGTGATGTCGTAGTCATCGTTCGCCCCCGTACGGTATTTACGGTTTATTATCTCGTGTGCCCACCCCACTTGCAGCCCATGAATGGAAGACCGATTGTGGAAATATTCGTCTATCGCATGACTAATCAGATGTTCCGCTCCGCTTGTGACACGTGTCGACCCACAGATAATCATCGAAAGTCCGGACGTTATCAGTCCATTCGTCAAATCGAACAAAAAATCTTCGGTCAACATATCTGATTCCTTATACCTGAAAAGTGGTATTACGCTTTGCTTGGAAAGCATGTAAGCTATCTCATTGATTGGCTCATGTATATTCTTGTGTGCCAGTTTCCAGTCTTGCAATGCTGAAAGGTTGCTCACCAAGTCGGCCACCCCCGCATACAACAATGTTACGGGTGAATGGCGCACTACATCAAAGTCAACTATCAATCCTATAGGAGGTTGCACGCCAAAGCTATATTTCTTCCCGTTTCGTGTCAATCTTGCGACGCAAGAATATACGGCATCGTTTGAAAGTGCCGACGGTATGTTGATGTATGGTTTATCTGACTTGTCTGCGCAATACTTCACCAAATCCAGAACGCTTCCGCCCCCAAACGCAATTAACAATCCATCAATTTCTTTTATTTGGCTTATAATTCCTGCAGCTTCTTCTGTATTTCCTCCTTCCACCAAAATAATATCACAAAACTCATTCCTAAGAAGACTTTCCCGATAAATATCATACAGATGCTTTTGGGTAATCAAGACCTTTTGTGGAAAATGCAAATGTGATTTATGCAGCAGTTCATCTATCTTTCCCAAAATGCCTATCCCCGTTTTGACAATAGCAGGCGTTCTAACAAGATTGTAAAACATGATTGTATTGCTAATTCTTTATAACTTCATACAAACCACGTATAGTTTCAAACGTATATGTAGGTTTATAATTGGAATTCGTGATGTCGTCCGGTTTTGCCTCACCTGTGAATACGCAAACCGTATCTACTCCAGCGTTAATGCCTACTGCAATGTCCGTATAAAGCCTGTCACCTACGCAAACCATCTGTTCCAATGGTGTGTTGAAACGTCGGGATGCAACATCGACAATAGTCCGGTTTGGCTTGCCCAAGAATAAAGGGCTTCTGTTCGTTGCTGTCTCAATCAATTGTGCGATGGCTCCGCAATCAGGAATGAACCTGTCTCCCTTGACAGGACATTTCATGTCGCAATTAGTGGCAATGTAGGGATACCCTCTGCTCACATAATAACACCCCCCGACAATCTTCTCGTAGTTCAACTCCGTATCAAATCCAAGTACTACAAAATCAACATCTGCATCCCTGCTACTTGCAGGAACTATTTCGAAGCCATTATCCGCCAGTTCTTGTTTGAACGAATCAGTGCCTATGACATAGAGTTTTCCTTTGGGCCTCTGCTCATTCAGATATAAAACGGTGGCATTGACCGATGATACGATGTTGGCTTCCGTAGCTTCTATTCCGAGAGCGGCAAGTTTTTCCACGTATGTCTTCGCACTCTTTGAAGAATTGTTTGTCATAAAAGCATAATCCTTGCCCTGCCTGACCAATGTTTGGAAGAAATCCAATGTACCATCTATCAACTCGTTTTCATGATAGATGGTGCCGTCCATATCAAGAAGAAAAAGTGTTTTCTCTTTCAACCTCTTCATATCACATCTCCTTTGAAAACTTGTTCTGCCCGGCGCAAGTCATCGTGGTTGTCTATCTCGAACCATCGACCGCAAATCTCGTAAGGAGCAAATACAGTTTTACCAAATATGGCATCCAAAGCCACTTCTGTCCACAAATTCTCACTTTTCTCCACTTCTATCGTGTCGTATATCTCTCTCGACAGAATGTCGGCTGCATCGGCATTCAACTTATAGACATCAATGGAAACGGCATAATGTTCATCCTCGGCAATCTGTTTGCTGATATGCTTTATCTTACCATTTTCGTCCGTTTCTATTTTCATGGACTCTTCAAGATATCCACTACGGTCGCATGCTATCAGGCTATTGCCTTCCTTGTCTTTTCCTAAAAGCCCCGCTATTATATTTGCATCGAAATACACATCCGCATTCATCAGTAGAAATCCAGAACCTTCAGTATGCTTCAAAGCCAAATACAGAGAATACATATTGTTGGTCTCCGCATAACGGGAATTCTCGACAAATGTAATTCCATTATATCGCTCCAAGTGCTTTTTCAACACATCGGCTTTGTAACCTCCGACAATTACGATATCTTTCACACCCGCCTTGTGCAGATTGTCGATTTGTTTGTCAATGATACGTATGCCATTAACCGGCACCATACACTTAGGCACCTCATCTGTAATCGGACGCAACCTTGTGCCCAACCCTGCTGCTAAAATGATTGCTTGCATTGCTTTTATTTTTGTTTGATGATTCAGTTCCTATAAATGTTCGCAGATTTGCAAACATCCAATTTGACGTTTCCTCTGCTTTACAGGGATACGTCTAAAATAAGATTAAAATCCGGTTGATTTTATAATCCATCGGGTGAATGTTCCTCACCGCCTGTCAACTACAAAAGCTGTATGTATTCGGGCTGTACCTCCACGGCTGCGGCAAGGAGACTGGGAAGTTCCACGAACAGACGCTTGACATGTGCCCCCTGGATTTTCTGCAAATTCCCTTCATATCCGTCCAACGGACCGCCCACGATGCGCACTTTCCTGCCTATCATGTCGGAGGATATTTCTTCGGGCGTGTAATAGCGCGGATTCTCGGAGGACTGAACAGCATGGATGAAGCGTTGCATGTCGCTTTCCCTGACCGTCATCGGGATTTTGTAGCCACCGCGCAAGTAACGATATTGCACGGTATTGTATTTCTCGACTATAGGGTCAACTGCCAGCCGCGTGCCATTCACAAAAAGTAAGTCCTGAATGAAGGGCACTTCCTCCCGGCAACGCCTCCCGTGCTTCACAGAAAGCTTCCACACCATGGGTGTGAACACCTCCATCCCCAAATCCTTGAACAGTTTGTATGCAGGCTGTTTGGCGTTGCACCGCTTAAGGTCGCGCATGACGAACCACAGAAGACGGTCTTGTACAGGGGGATGGAAATCGTTCATTTTTCAGGTACGGGCATCTTCTCTAATCCTGCAAGCTATCGTAATTCACACGGCAACAAGCAGTTACAAAAACCAAGCTATTGACTTCTATTAAGTCCATAAGATTGTTCCATCGCTGTCACTACTCATAATAGCGTTTGTGTCGATATTGATTTTCATGACGTTTTTTGTCCGTCTCCTAATATGAGATGGATATTCTTGTAGAACAGCTAAATCCCAACAGCTTACAAAGTTTTCATAAAAAGATTCCGTCAATAAATTGCTTAATCCGTTGCCGTTTCATGAAAAATAAGCGCAAATAAATTTGTCAAAACACTTGATGTTTAATTATTTTTACTACCTTTGCAGCTGAATATCCATCTCATATTAGGAGAGGAACATTTTTCGAAACAGTCGTTTGCGTCAAAGCCCCTCCAAAATCATACGGTTTACTTTATCCACTTCGCTTGACTTTATCGAGTCGAGGTAGATTTGTGTGGTCGTTTCCGAATCGTGCCCAAGACCTTCGCTTATGACTGCCAACGGTACGTCCCTGCCACGTGCGATGGTGGCCCAACTGTGGCGCGCATAATACATTGACAATGACAACGGCAGTCCTGCCCGGTTTGCTATGTCTTTCAGGAGCCTGTTGGTTTTCCTCATCTGATTCTGGTACTGCCTGCGCTCGCTTCCGTCCTCACGGGTAATGATTGGCAGGAGATAACTTGTGCCATCGGACTTGTATTTGTCTATGATGTCCTGCATCTGCCTGGTCCATTCTATCATCATGAGCTGTCCCGTCTTCTTGCGGCGGTATGCCAGGCAACCGTTGTTCAGGTCGGCCTTTTTCAGGTAAGCCATATCTATGAAGGACATTCCGCGCATGCAGAAGCTGAACATGAACATGTCCCTCGCGAAATCCATACTCGGCTTTCGCGACAGGTCCAGAGCGCTGATTTTCTTGATTTCGCTGAACGGCAGGCTCCTTTTCACAGTCTTGTCTATACCGCAGTAGACGTTCCTGAACGGATGACGGTCGGGTGTCAACCCCTTTTCTACTGCCAACTTGTAGTTGGTGCGCAGGATACGCATATAGAAAGAGGTGCTGTTGCGTGTCAATCCACATTTCCGCATCCATGCCTCGTAGAGTTCCATAAGCATGCCGTCCATCATGTCGAACGTCAGGTCAACACCCTTACGGAAACACGTGAAGCTGTTAAGCATCGAACGGTAGGTCTCGGATGAGCGTACCTTTCCTATCTGTTCCTTGTGATGTATCTGCCTGCGGATGAAGTTGAACACGCTGTCCATCGTGCCTATGCCGGACGAAAAGTTGGCAGCGATTTCGTCAAGGTTTACCGGGACGCTTTCCTGTACCATCCGCTGTAACCTGTTCAGTTCCCACTGTAGGGCCGATTCTACCGAAACAAGGTGGGCGTAACGCGGCGAGGACGACGTGGGCAGGGCTATCCTCCCAACCTCGCCGTTCCATTCCCCGGCAAAGATTTTATACCTGCTCGTTATCCTGCGCACCGTGCGTCCGTATATCAGTTGAAACACAATTGAGCCTTCCTTGCCCGGAGTCGTTGACGGCCTGAATTTTAGTTTTATAGATGTCATGATCCAATGTTTTCTTGTTCTTTATATAAATGTCGGCTACAAATGCCACATTATTATATATTGGGGCAAAGCCATATCCCAAACCGCCCATGGATTCTGCGCCAAACGATTTTCCGTTCTAAGCCAAACGATTTTTCAATCTGCAGAGAACGATTTTCAGGTATGCCGACATCTGTTTTACGGGCTTTGCCGTACCGTACGCCCTGCCCCACCTCCTACAAACCGTTTTTCGCCCGAAAAGGTTCGCTTCCTTCAGACCTCTTCTGTACCAACGTTTTAAGGTGAACTTTCTACCTCCCAATCTTTCACCGAAATTTCACTGAAAAACGATTGTCCGCATGAAACTGTTTTTAACGAATTTGAAGTTACATTGGTTTTCAACATGTTACGGTGAAGGACTTGACAAGGGCTTTTCCATTTCGTAT
>ULTG01046204.1_pt1 | contig 35297 bp, 32 predicted proteins | sample 1957461 | NCBI WGS metagenome assembly ULTG01 (sample SAMEA4835730, study PRJEB28245) | human gut metagenome | biome: gut microbiome; material: fecal sample | place: Denmark | collected 2008
GCAGGTGGGAGAAGAGCATGACGACGGCCAGAATATAGAATCCGGAGATCCATACGTTGCTGAAGCCTTCCACGATCATCTTATGGACATCCCAGGTTTCCGTTCCTGCCAGTGAACCTGTCTGGAACACATATTGGAAGTCGGCGGGATTCAGATTGACGCGCACCGTGTACTGCAACAGGTGGTATACGACGAATACGAGGATCGTTAAACCTGTATACACCATGTAGCGGGAGGAAATCGTTGCCGCGATCGTGTTCTTGAACTGGTAGGGATCGTTGCCGCGCGCCGCCCTGTTTTCCAATTTCAACTGGAGTGTCAGGCAGATGTGGATCAGGAAGATTACCAACAGTCCGAGACGAATGCCCCACAGTGCCGCTTCCGGCATGGAGTGCAAGCCATAGGCATACATGTTGATGGCGTCTGGTGCCCCGTAGATTAATAAGTTTCCGACCAGGTGTCCGGCAAGGAATAGTACTAACGACAATCCCGTCAAAGCCACAATAATTTTGCGGCCGATAGAGGATGTCACAAATGTGCAGGCTGTCTTTACTAGTGCATTCATAGGCGCTTTAGCAAGTGCGTATCGAAGGACATACCCTCATGGAGGACGCATGGCAAGCGCCGAGTTGCCTGGAGGAAACTTTTATGCTCTAGATAAAAATGATTCCAAATTATTTGCTCGAAATGACCGAATTGGTACGGTGAATTTCTGAAAAACTCTTTAGAAACGGCTGCGGAAATGAGAACGGCGGTGCGGGGTGACCCTCTTGATGAGTACGGGAACGAGTGCCAGGGAGACGCACCAGCCGATGACCATGGAGATGCCGTGCGGAAAACCGAGGCAGATTTTATCCGTCAGAAGATATGTGATACAGACTGCCGTCAGGAATACTCCGGGAACCGTGGCGTACCAGTGGACTCTGCCGCTTCGTCGGAGGAATACGGCAATACTCCACAGGGTGAAGCATGCAATACATTGGTTGAACCAGCCGAAGTAGCGCCAGATGGTGTCGAAACTGAGCTGAGTCATGACGAGGCAGATGGCCAGCAGCGGGATGGCGATGGCTAGGCGGGGAGCTATGCTCTTCTGGGAGACATGCAGGGCATCCGCAATCATGAGCCGGGCGCTGCGCAGGGCTGTGTCGCCCGAGGTTATGGGAAGGACGACGACGCCTAGAATGGCGAGGATGCTGCCCGTATGACCGAGCATGGAATTGGAAGAATCAAAGACGACTTTGCTGGCACTTCCCGCTTTGATCGCCTCATTCATGGCCTCTGGCGATTGGTAGAAGGTAAGCCCCACGGCGCACCAGATCAGGGCGATGATGCCTTCGGTAATCATGGGGCCGTAGAAAACGGCACGGCCCTGGCGTTCCGATTTGATGCAGCGCGCCATCATCGGGGACTGGGTGGCGTGGAATCCGCTGATGGCTCCACAGGCAATGGTGATGAAAAGCATGGGCCAGACGGGAAGGCCGGCCGGGTGCGTTCCGAAGGAGATGGTGCACTCCGGGATGATCTCGGAGCCGCAGAAGAAAAGAGCTCCGAACATGGATCCCGCCATCAGGATCAGGCAGATGGCGAAAAGCGGGTAGATGCGTCCGATGAGGGCATCGATCGGCAGGATGGTGGCGGCAAAGTAGTAAAAGAAGATAAGTCCGGCCCATACGGGCATGCTCATGCCGGTCATGTTGGACAGGAGCTGGGCCGGGCCGGTGGCAAAGACGACGCCGACCAGGATGATGAGGATGATGCAGAGGTAGCGGATGATTTGCCTGGAGGAGTTGCCCAGGTACTTGCCGATCAGTTCCGGAAGGCTCATGCCTCCGTGCCGCAGGGACATCATACCGGAAAAATAGTCGTGGACGGCTCCGCCCAGGATACAGCCGAAGGTGATCCAGAGCATGGCGACAGGACCGTACAGGGCGCCCAGGATGGCTCCGTACACAGGGCCGAGCCCCGCAATGTTCAGAAGCTGGATCAAGAAAATCTTCCATGCGGGCAACACCATGAAGTCGACCCCGTCGGGTGAGGCCACGGCAGGCGTCAGTCTTTTGTCGCTGGGGCGGAAGACCCGCTCCATCAACTTTCCGTATGTGAAATACCCGGTGATGAGCAGGGCAAAGCAGAGTAGAAAATAGAAGGTGCCGTTGATGTGCATGGAGTGAGCCGGGTTGCTGGGAACCGGAGAATCCGGGGCAGGTTAGTAGCCGTATTTCCGCATTGCAAGCAAAAATGTCCGGACAATGTTATCCTAACATGCTGAAATAAAACGGCCATTGATTCTGGCCCGCCATGGGGGACTATGGAATGGCTGTCGGAAGACTAGGTTCCGGATGTGACAAGGTTGGCGAGAGGCTTTCCTTGAATAAAATCACTGATATTCTGGAGAGTAATGTCGGCGATGTTGTGAAGGGCTTCCTGCGTCAGGAAACCCTGGTGGGAGGTTACGATGACATTGTTGAAGGAAAGCAAGCGGGCAAGAGTGTCGTCGTCAATGATTTTATCGGACTTGTCTTCGTAGAAATAGTCTCCTTCTTCTTCGTAGACGTCGAGACCGGCAGAACCGATTTTTCCGGATTTCAATCCGTCGATCAAGATATCGGTATGGATGAGTTTTCCTCGTCCGGTATTGATGATCATCACTCCGTCTTTCATGTTGGAAATGGCGCTGCTATCGATCAGGTAACGTGTCTGGTCGGTCAGCGGACAGTGCAGGGAGATGATGTCTGCTCCGGCATATAATTCATCCAGGCTCGTGTAACGGAAACCTTCCGCCCGGGCGTAGGATTCGTCGGGAAAGGGGTCGTAGGCGAGGATGTTCATGCCAAATCCTTTCAGGATACGGATGACGATGCGGGCGATCTTGCCGGTACCGATGATTCCTGCCGTTTTACCGTTCATGTCGAACCCCATGAGGCCATGAAGCGAAAAGTTTCCGTCGCGAGTCCGCCAATAGGCCCGATGTATTTTGCGGTTGAGGGATAACATGAGCGCTACGGCATGTTCGGCAACGGCATAAGGAGAATATTGAGGTACTCGCACAACGGGTAATCCGTTGTCGGCGGCGGCGTGGAGATCCACGTTATTGAAGCCGGCGCAACGCAGGGCCAGCAACCGGACTCCATTGTTTCGCAGGGCGGCGATGATTTCTGCATCGGCAATATCGTTGACAAAGATGCAGACGGCATCCATGCCCTGGGTCAGGGCAATGGTGTTCATGTTCAAAGTTCCTTTGAAATAACGGAGATCGAAGCCGAACTGTTTGTTGGATATATCGAAAAACCGTATATCGTAAGGCTTGGCGCTGAAGAAAGCTGTTTTGACCGGATTCATGGTGCGTGCGGCAGGGGGGGCTCAGGTACGTTGTTTGGCCTGATTGGCGACGGCTTCCATGAGTTGGCGGATTTCTTCCGGGTCTCCCAGGAAGTAATCGTTGACCGGGTTCAGATTATAGTCGAATTCGAAGACATAGGGGATCCCTGTGGGGAGGTTGAGGTGGACGATTTCCTCATCGGAGATGTGTTTCAGGTGTTTGATGATGCCCCGGAGGCTGTTGCCGTGGGCGACGACGAGGATTTGATTGTGATTTTTCAGCGAGGGGAGAATGGTCTCGCTCCAATAGGGAAGAATGCGGGCAATGGTATCTTTTAGGGATTCCGTGGCGGGGAGTTGCATCGGCGCTACTCCGCTATAGCGGATGTCATGCATCGGATGGCGAGGATCGGCCTCTGTCAGAGCCGGGGGGGCGATGTCGTAACTTCGGCGCCAGATGAGGACTTGTTCGTCTCCGTACTGTTGTGCGGTTTCGCTTTTGTTGAGTCCCTGGAGGGATCCGTAGTGTTTTTCGTTGAGGCGCCAGTCTTTTTCGACGGGTATCCAGTCCTGGTCGAGTTTGTCCAATACGCCGTTAAGGGTTTTGACGGCTCTCTTCAAATAAGAGGTGAAAGCTTTGCCGAACAGGAACCCCTCTTTCTTCAGGAGTTCCCCCGCTCTCAAGGCTTCCCGGACTCCCTTTTCCGTGAGATCGACATCCGTCCACCCCGTAAAACGGTTTTCCCGGTTCCATACGCTTTCTCCGTGGCGCAGCAAAACGACTTTTTTCATGACAATATAGCTTTTTAAGTAAGAGCTCTTTTAGGAGAAAATCGTTCAAGTAAAAGGGTATCACAGAGGCGAAAAAGCAAACTGTGCCGGATTCATCGATACAAATCGGGAAAAGCCTCAAGTGAAATGCTTGAGTATCTGGCCCGATTGATTGACGGAAGGCGTTTTAATGGATTCCGTGCAGTTGCCGGAGCAGGGATATGGGCTCTAGATATCCCATTCGTGCATGGGTTGAGGACCGGAGAGGGCACAAATACGGTCAATAAGTTGATCCCAGGCTTCTTTACCTTCGAGGATATCTACTTCAATGCGGAGGAAGAAGATGGGAACGTCCAGAGGGGTATCGGGCTTCTTCAGGCGGACGGCGTCTTTTTCCGTGGTGATGATCATCTGCATGTCGCGATCGGCGCAACGTTCGTAGAATTTATCCAGATCATCCTGGTCGAACCAGTGATGGTCGGGGAATTGTTGCGTGAATTCCACTTTGGCACCCAAGGCATGAATTAAACTTTCGAAGCTTTCCGGACGAGCGATACCGCTGAAACAGGCAACCCATGTGTCGCGGAGGGCAGAGAGGGGGAGGCGTTCTCCGGTGAAGACGTTTTCGATGTATTTGGGGGCGTGGTTACTGATGATGATGTCGGCGTCCTTGTTGTATTTCCGGATTTCACGGACGAGGTCATCCTGGGGTTTGCCGTTGCTTTTGGTAAGGATGATATAGTCGGCGCGTTTCAAACTGCTTTTGGGTTCCCTCATGGTTCCTCGTGGCAGCATGGCTCCAGTGCCGAACGGTGCTCCGCAGTCGACAAGGACGATATCGATCTCGTGACCGAGATTCAGATACTGCATACCGTCGTCGAGAATGAGGGTGTCGCTGCCAAGATGTTCGATGGCGAAAAGGCCGGATTTGACGCGGTTGCGGTCGACGAGGACAGCAACGTCGTCCAGGTTTTTGGCGAGCATAAAGGGTTCGTCCCCGGAGTAGAGGGGGGAGAGGTAGCGTGTTGTGCCGTCGCTGCAGATTTTGGGGATGTTTTCGACTTGCTTTCCTTGTTCGTCGAGCCATTTTTGCTTTTCGGTGAGGTCGGCGCTTTTATAGCCTCGGGTGAGGATGGCAATGCGTCGGCCACGGTCGCGCAGGGTACGGGCGAGTAATTCGACGACGGGAGTTTTGCCGGTTCCTCCTACGGTGATATTGCCGACGCTGATGACAAGTGTGCCGAGTATGCTTTGTTTGACGATGCGTGAAGCAAAGAGTTTCAATCGCAAAATAATGACTGCACGGAATACCCAGGAGGCGATGCGGAGAATGACCCTCATAGCCCCTGCACGGAAGCCTTTTGCCCGGCCGAAAATGACTTCGGTTCCCCATTGTTCGAATTCTTCCGAGCGAGTTTGCATGGTCGTTGGCGTTACGTTGGCGGGCGATGTCCGTTAAGGGACATGCTACCATGATAGAGCTTGTTTTGCAAGCTGAGGTACAACTTATACCACCTCCTTCCGGGGGGGAGCTGGCAGAAGGTGGTTTTTGGGGAGGATGGAATCAGTAAAGGATGCGTCCGCAGTTTTCGCAGTGGGCGACTTCTTTGCCGGACTGGACTTTGAGATGGGTGCCCCGGGTGAGTTCCATGTGGCATCCGCTGCAACGTCCCCGGTCGTCCATGGAGACGATGACGGGCAGGCCTTTGCTTAAACTCATGCGTTCGTAGGTTGAGACGATGTCGGGATTGATGGTGGAGGCGATTTTGTTACGTTCGTCAATGAGTTCCTGAAGGGCGGCCTGGGTTTTCTCTGCGGTACGTTCGAGACGGGCGAGCTCTTCTTCGACGCTGGTGCGGACTTCTTTGTAGCGGGCGATGGTCTGGGTGGCTTTTTGCCTGGCGTTTTCGAGGGAGTCCATTAATTCGAGAGCACGGGTTTCCAGTGTATCGATGATGGATTCCGCTTTGGCAATTTCGGTGTTGAAACGTTGGTATTCGTCGTTTTTCCGGGTTTCGCCCTGCTGGATTTTCATCTTGCCGATGAGTTGGCGCTTGGTCTCGATTTCGTGTTCTGTATCGTGAATGGCCTGTTCGGTGTCGAGGACGAGTTGCTTGGCTTCTTTGGCCTTGCGTTTGAATTGTTCCAGCCGGTGGGTAATCAACTCTCTTTGTTCCGGGAGGGAAATGAGTTCCCCTTTCATACGGGTGATTTGGGTATCCTTTTCCTGAACAATGAGAAGGATTTGAAGTTCATCAGGTGTCATGGTGTGTGAGTTGGGACTTGAGTTTTTATGGGCGGGCTGGAGGAAGAATGCTGTCCCGAAGCCGGTGAGGGGTCATTTTTTCCCGGTTTTCCCATAGACTTTCATGGGAAGGCCTTTTTCGACGACTTCTCCATTCTGGTCGAGAAGGAATCCGGTGGGGATGGCAGGCGGAGAGATTTTCTGCAGAGCCGGGATTTTGTTCCAGTCTTTTTTCGCGATAATGGGGAAGGGCATGTTTTCTTGTCCGCTCCATTTCTTGGCGGCTTCTTCATCATTGTCGCAACTGGCCAGGATGAGTTCCACCTTGGGATCCTTGGCGATTTTTTCGTTATAGAGCTGGACGACTTTAGGAGCTTCGGCCCGGCAGGGAGGACACCAGCTGGCAGAAAAGAGGATGATGAAGGATTGAGCGGTTGGCTTGATTTTGCCCTGAAGGAGGGTGGATGCAGTGAGTTCCTTGCCGAGAGGTGTTGTGTTGGTCGCCTGGAGTTTGGCGATTTCCGAGGGAAATTTGCCGATGAAGTCGGCATTTTCTTCCAGCCATGTACGGTCTTCTTCACTCAATTTGTCGACGGGGAGGACGATGGCGGTTTTGCCTTTGGGTGTAATGGTGGCTGTTTTGCCGTCATAGCGGGAGACTTTTCCGGAGAAGGATTTGGAAGGATCTTCCGAGCTGGTCCAGTTGCGAACGGGATTGAAACCGGGCGCCTGGTCTTTTCCTTGGTCTTCGGCTGAGACATGGAAGGCAAAGAGGCAGGCGAGGGCGGAGATAAAGATCTTTTTCATAAGGGCACTCTGGGTTCGTAATTTACTTATAAGGGATTAAGTGGCTCTTGTCAGTGAATTTCAATGTCCGGTGACGAGTTTTTCTATTTCGGAGGCGTTCATGTGGATCAAGAGTTTCTCAAGTCCTTCGCCGAAGAGGGAGTCTGCCATGCCTTGCTTGGCACGCAGGAGGTCGTCGATGCGTTCTTCGATGGTACCCTGGCAAATCAGTTTGTGGACAAGGACATTGCGATGCTGGCCGATGCGGTAGGCTCGGTCGGTGGCCTGGTTTTCGACGGCGGGGTTCCACCAGCGGTCAAAGTGGATGACGTGGGAAGCCTGGGTGAGGGTGAGGCCGGTGCCTGCGGCTTTAAGAGAGAGGACGAGGAAGGGCGGGCCTGCGTCTTGCTGGAATTGCCGGACGATTCCCTGCCGGGCGGGGATGGGAGTGCCGCCGTGGAGCAGGAGACCGTCGCGATGGAAAATGCCGGACAGAAAATCGTGCAGCGGGTCGATCATGCTGCGGAACTGGGTAAAGAGGATGAGTTTTTCCTGCCGGGTGGCAATTTGTTCGGCTAGCTGGCGCAGGCGTGTGAATTTGCCGGATTCCTCTCCGGAGAATGTTCCTGTGCCGAGGTATTGGTCGGGATGGTTGCAGATTTGTTTGAACCGGGAGAGGAAGGGAAGGATGAGTGCAAGGCGCTGGGCGGGATCGGGTTCCTCAAGGACGGCATGGAGGGCCTGGACTTCCGCATGGTAGAGGGCGGCCTGGCGGGGGGTGAGGGTGCAGTAGGCGTTGAGTTCTGTTTTGTCCGGGAGGTCGGGAACGAGGTTTTTGTCCGTTTTCATGCGGCGGAGGATGAAAGGACGGACGAGCTTTTTGAGCGGAGTGTAATCGCCATTGAGGCGTTGCGTAAAGGTGTCGAAGTGTTTCCTGCCGCCGAGGAGGCCGGGGTTGAGGAATTCCATGAGGCTGTGGAGCTCCGCCAGGTTGTTTTCGACGGGTGTGCCGGAGAGGGCGACCCGCATGGGACTGTGGAGTTCGCGGATGGCGCGGGTACGCTGCGAGTCGCCGTTTTTGATGGCTTGGGCTTCATCAAGGACGATGGCGGGGAAGTCCAGATCGCGGAGCCATCCTGTGCGTGTGGCCATGCCGTAGCTGGTAATGGCAAGATCGGTACCGGAGAAGAAACGGGCAGGGTCGGCCGGGGCTTGCTCCGGGAGGGATGTGGAGGAGGGGTGGAGGAGGGTCGCACGGATACCGGGCGCAAAACGGGAGATTTCGTCCTGCCAGTTTCCGAGGAGGGATGCCGGAGCGATGATCAGTGGCGGGATACCGGATGTGTTCTCATGGACGATGTGAAGAAGCCATGCGATGGCTTGGAGGGTTTTTCCGAGGCCCATGTCGTCGGCAAGGCAGGCGCCGAACCCTCGTGAGGTGGTTTGGCGCAGGAAGCGGACTCCTTCTCGCTGGTAGGGGCGCAGGATAGCTTCCAGATAGCCGGGAATATCGTCGCAGTCGTCATTCTGGCCGGAGACCGGGGACGTGAGGGCGCGGAGGGCCTCCCGGAGCCCGTGGCCGGGTTGCAAGGCACAGTCGTCGTCGGGTGGGGGAAGAGGGGGGAGGGTGTCGTTGGGGCCGTTGATGAGCAGGCGGAGTCCCCGGATGAGGGGGATGCCGAGGTTATTCATGAGACGGGTGGCCTGGCTCCATCGGTCGAGCAGGAGACGGATTTTTTCGGGGTCGGCGGCAACCCATTCTCCATGGAAACGGACGAGGCCTTCGCCCTGAGCGAGGAGTTCTTCAAGTTCTTCCTTGGAGATGGCGCGGCCACCCAGCGTGGCGGCCACGGAGAAACGGAGAAGGGAATGGACGGAAAAGGTGCGGACGGGGGATTCTTTTTCACTGCCGGCGGTGTCGGCCGTAACGGCGATTTGCAGGCGAGGAGGGGCTTTTTTCCATAGGTTGACGATGCGGACGATGATGCCGGCATTCTCCATGGAAGCGGTGTCCTGGAGGAAGGCATAGGTGCGGGCAGGCGTCCAGGCCATGGGGGAGTAGATTTCCCGGGATTCGAGGAGCTGCCGGATGAGAGGACTGGTCTCTGCCGCTTTGCGGAGGGGCTGGAGCAGGGCCAGCATGGCGCGGTGGTCTTCGGCATACAAGGTGAGGGCTGAGGCCAGCGGGAGGTGGCTGATGGCTCCTCCGGAGGAAGCCTTGTGGGCGAATGTGGCCATGAAGGCGAAGGGATGTTCGGCATCGTCCCGGTTTTCCGCCAGATGGAAGAATACTTTGCCAATGCGGTTCCAGGGCTCTCCCAGCCCTTGCAGCCAGTCTCCGAGGCCGGAATGGCGCATGCCGGTGGCGGAGGAGATGTGGGCGGCCAGTTCCCGGTGCCAGCTTTGGAGGATGGCTACGGTGAGGTATTCGCTGCCGGGTACGGCGGGGAAGGAGTCCAGAATGCGGACGGCTTGCGGGGATGGAGGAACGAGGGCTTGCAGGGCGGCGGGATCATCGTCGGGGTTCTCCGCCAGGGCGTGAGCCAGGCGCGTCAGGGCATCCCGTACCATGGTGCGCAGGAAGAAGGCGGCCTTTCCGGCCTCCGGCGGCCAGGCGCTGGTGCCGACGGCGAGCAGGCCGGAACCTGTGCCGTGGGCGAATGCTCCGGCAAAAGGCTGGGTCCTGTAGACGATGTTCCCGGTGGGCGTGATGGTGAAGTCGTCCGTATGTTCCATCATCTCCGTATCGTGCGCAGCGGCGCCATCCGGTCGGGGGCGACTGGCTGGAAAAACCGGATCAGGCGAAGGATCGGAGGATGGAACTTGGTGCGGCACTCATCGCAGTTTGCCTGAGGCGGACGCAGGGACAAGGATTTTTCCCGCATGCCGGCCGGAAAAAATTCCGGGGGGAAAAAGAGGGATGGATAGGAAACAAATGTGCAGACCGAGTCAAACTCTCCCCGCCTGGATGAGGGTGCGGAGGGACAAGCAAGCGGGGGAGGACTCCCTCATCGGTACGCCTGTTCTTCAAGCTGTGTGAGGAAATCCTCCCCCGGTCAAGGGGTGGTCGGAGCAGTAGGATGATCCGTCTTGCCCGTAATTGTGAAATACCCCGGTTTAGAATGTGTAGGAAGCGCTGACGCCCAGGTTGACCGTGAAATTGCGGTAAACCGTTTCTTCAGCGCGCTTGCCGGCGGCGATTGCTCCGTTGCCGGCCCAGATCGTGCTGACGAACGGCGTCACCGTGACATGCTGGGACACCTTGCAGGGAAGATCCAGATTCAGGCTGAACCCCTGGGTTCCATTGGAATTCAGAGACGTGCTGTCGAAATAGCCGGACGAGGCGGTCCACTTGGCGGAAATGACGGCTGCGGCATGCGGGCAGAGGTCGAATTTGTAGCCGAGGGCGGCTTCATACCACCACCCGGACATCCATTGGGCCGTGTACTGCAACCGGACATCGGCGAAAAGCCCCTTGAGGGATTTGTTGCCGAATTGCCCGAAATCATAATGGACATCGAATACCAGCGAGTGTTCTTCCGGTTGATTGCTGTCGAAAATCACCGAATTGCGCTTCCCTTTCCTGTGGGTATTCAGCGCACCGGGAAGGCCGCCGTGAACGAACTGGTAACCGAGCGTCGTCGTCAGAGCGGGGTTCCAGCCTTTGCGGAGCCCGAGGAGGAACGTGCCTTCGTCGCAGAGGACATTGTTGCTACGGCTATGTTTAAAGCCATTGGCCGTCATCCAGTCATAGCGGAGTCCTCCCACGATGGCGAAGTTGTCCTGCAGGTTGTACTGGCCGGTTATCTCGATCGGAATCACGTTATCCGTGCTGGAATCGGCGAGGATCAGCCCGCGGCTGATATACTTTGCCTCGTATCCGGCGGAAACCGTAGCCTTGAAAGCTCCGGGCTTCGCCGTGCAATAAGCCGGTACCACGACATCAGCGGATGCGATGGAACCCATGACCGCAAGAGCGGCCGCCAAGGAAGTTAATGCAGATCGCTTCATAATAGTTTCACTAATACTTGCTTTTTTTAGGAAATACAGAAAAATCTAGTGCATTTGCCGCATTTTTCCTTGGAAACCGTACGTTACGGAAGCATGGGAGAAACATTTTTCTGAATCAAGGGAGGTTTCTCTTGGACAGGAGGAAGTTGCCGGAGCCCTTCGTTTTGTGGGGATGTTCCCCGGGCCCGGTATCCGAGCAGGCTGTATATGGCATTGCCTATCCATTCATTCAGAAGCTCCTGCCACTTGAAAGCGACTTCCCAGGAGGGGTAGAACAAGCGGTGGTTGAGCTGATTCGGGAAGGGTGTAATACCGACGGCATACCAGTCGGGATGCCATCCTTCGGCGGCAAAGCATCCCAGGCTCCGTTTCATGTGCGAGGCGGATGTGATGAGCAGACAATCGCGGTCGCCGATGCCCAGGGGCTTCAGCATCGCGATGGAATAGACGGCATTTTCGCGTGTATTGAGCGCTTGCGGTTCCAGCAAAAAGACATCGCGGGGAACTCCTGCTTCTTCCATGTACTTCAGGAACAACTCCTCCTTGATGTGCCCTTCGTCCTCGGACGTGATGCTGTCGCCGGAAATCAGGATTTTTTCCACCTTGCCCATGTGATACAGCCGGACGGCTCCCCAAAGTCGGTCCGCACATGAATTCGGGTAGAGGACAGCCCCGGTATCCGGGTTCACCATGCTGAAACCGCCCATGACGAGGGCAGCCTTGTAGTGTTTGCCCTCCATCTCGCGCGGGTGGGCCCAGACTGCCGTCTCGCGCGCCTTGACGTAATCGAACAAAGGGCGGTCCGTGAACACGAGAAACGCGAACAGGCTGCCATACAGGCAAACCCGGCTCCATCGCCTCCACACCTTGCTTTCCTTCCGGTTCCTGAGTACCGCGAAAGCTGCCAGCAGGAGGAACATCCACGTCGTGGGGGCCAGAAAGAAATTCAGGAGTTTGGAAAGCTCGAAAAACATATCGTCACTTCTTGTCCGGCTTTAGGGGAGAGCCCGGACTAAGCTTCGTAGCCCTCGGGGCATTCCTGTTCGTGTTCGTGCATGATTTGGCGGACGCAGGCCTGCATTTCCTCCATGCGGGCATCCATGTCGGCCACCAGCTTCAGCTGGGTCCTGGCGCGGGCGAGATTGTGCCCTTCGCGTTCCGTCTTGAAATAAACGTCCCCTTCGAGGTAATCCGTCAGGAAGCGGATGCCCGTTTCCAGCGTGATTAACAGACCGGAAAACGCCAGCAGATCCGCCTCCTTCGGCGTGATGAATCCGCGTGCGGAGCGGAGGTAGCCGCGGGTCACCGCTTCAAACATCGGCATGCGCAGGAACGTTTTCGACAAATCTTCTTCATCCTCGGCAGCCGGGGAGGTCATCGTGCGCACCATGTCGCCGAAGTCGTAAAGCGCGCTTCCCGGCATCACCGTGTCGAGGTCGATCACGCAGACGGCCAGATCCGTATCCTCGTCCAGCATCACATTATTGATCTTCGTATCGTTGTGGACGATTCGCGTCGGGATTTCACCCTGGGCGAGGAGATCGAGGATGACGTCCACGCAGGATTCGTGAGCCCGGACAAATTCCAATTCGCGGGCGCAGGATTCCAGACGGCCTTTGGGATTTTGGCGCGCCACCTCCATCAGCCGGTCGAAACGCCGCCGTGTGTGGTGGAAGTACGGAATCGTCTCGTGGATATCCGCCGGATTCATGTCGCAGAGCAGTTCCTGGAAGGCTCCGAAAGCCTGGGCCGCTTCATAAGCCTGCTGCGGTGTTTCCGCGACATCATACGTGTGCGTATGCTCAATGCAATTGTAACACCGCCAGTATCCGGCGCCGGGAAGCTCCAGGTAATTTCTTCCGCCGCGGGCCGCATACAGATTCAGCGTCTGGAATTCATGGGGGCGGATCACCCTCCTCATCTTCCAGAGGATATGCCGAGTCACCTTCTCCACATTGTGCATCACATCGCGCGGCCGCGTGAACACCGCATCATTGATCCTCTGGAAAATATACCGGCTCACCTTGCCGTTGTGGGAGGCGTACTCCGCCCTGAAGGTCATATTGATGTGTCCGCTGTTGATTACATCGTGGCGCAGGAAATTCCCCTCAATGGCGAATTCATCGCCCAGGGCTGCAATCTGGTCTCGCAAAGACGCGGTATGGAAAACGGAAGAAAGGGGCATCTGGAATCAATTATTAACAAAATAAAGCGAAAATCAAAACAATTTGCGGCAATAAGGTTCCACCGCCTTCATGCGCGAAGAACAGAGTCTAGGCTCTCCATCGTGCTCTTCGTTTGTGTTGAAGATGTAAAACGCACATATCCGTCGAAATTTCCGCCAAGATATTTTTGTACAATGGATCCGGAAATTCCTGGGAGTTCCTTCATTTCCTCCGATAATCGGACGCTATGATCAAAAGCCACTTCGACGACCAATTCGTCAACGAAACAAACGAAATGATTGCATAATGCATACGGTAAGCGCCTTGGAGAGTATGTTGAGATACATCCTATCATCCACCGGTAAAATCGTCCCGTAGCGGCACGACATTTAGAGCACTGACGAGATGTCCCAGTATCATTGTCGAAATTGTCTTAAACTTCGTCGGCATCTTCGAAAAATACAGAATATATTTTCTAAATTAATTTGGCAGAATGAGAGTACTTTTATCTTATATTAAAGATTTTGGGAAGAGATGATATCCAACAATTCTTTGGCCAACTGTTTTTGTCCTATTTGATTGAGATGGATGTTGTCTCTAAAATTGATTTTATTTTCACGATCTAATCCCGATATTATCTTAATATTGTTTTTATGAGACCAGTTTATGATTTCCTGGCCTTGGCTATTATATTTTTGTTCATCCAGTTCAACTAATTCAGGGTGTAAATAGATCATCATTGTTATATTGTTTTTCTTGGCTATATTCAATAATTGATCAAAACCTGGATTAAATTCTTTTCCATTTTTAACAATTCCTTCCAATACTTTCTGATCAGGATCTAAAGTTGGCGATGGTTTTATAAAATTGGTAATCTTAGGAAGTAGATATCTTTGTGTGATTTCGATTAATGCTAAGGAATATTGTTTATCAGGGTGGGTAGGTGATACTCCAACAATAGGAGTGAAGTCCATATTGTCGTGTGCATCATGGCTACTCACGACAAGAATCATCAGTTTTGCATTAAACGTTCCTTTCTCTTGGAGATAAGCTGCGCAATTATCCGGCTCCAGCTCCCGACAGAAATATTAAGAGCTTGATATGGACTCGTATTGGAAATGATAGAGGTTGCTAAATCATCATCATCTGTCAAGACGCCGCCATTGAGAACGGAATCTCCTAGGCATAAAATATGTTCTTTTTTGGGGTCGATAGTAGAGCCTCTTTGTGAATATTCATTATATGAAATTTTATTTCCGAAGCGGACTCGTTGCTGATTGGGAGCAAATATATATTCATATCGATTGCTTTCCAAATTGAGCGGAGCGTCGCAGAATCCTAAGAAAAAACGTAATGATAATTCGGATATTAATAAGAATAAAACTATAAAAATAATAAATCTAATTGATAGACTGATGTTCCTGTGATTCTTTTTTTGTTTGTTATTCATAATACAAGAAGTTTTTATAATGAATATATATTATTTTGAGTTATGGTTTCGGATCTATGGAGAGGTCAGCAGTTTGATCCAGCGCTCTTTCTTCTTTTGGAGAGCACCGATCAATATATTCCGGCTTTCCACATATCAGGAAGCAGGTTGAGTTGTTGGGGTGATCTGTTCACAATCGACAGGAGAACTACCGGGGCTGCAATGCTGATCAGACTGGCTAAAGCGGAAAATGGAATCTGAACTCCTTAGCATGTTCCGGATGGACTCAGCGGGTTTTCTTCAAAAGGGCAAATATGGACTAATTATCAGGGTCGGAAATGACGCGCGATCTGATTTTCAGGGCAGGATTTCCCTGACAGATAGAGTACTGCTCCAAATTCCGTTGCGCGACGGAAGCGACGCATAGCACTGAGTGAGAATGTATCGTGACTCCCGGGCAAACCATGGCTCTGGCTCCCACCCAGACGCCGTCCTCCAGAGTAATCTCCTGAACGATAAGATCAAAATTTTGAGATTTATAATCATGGTTCCCGCAAAGAAGCATGGCGCCCTGGCTGATACAGACATTCGCGCCTATTGTTACCTGAACCAGGTTGTCTATCCATACATTCTCTCCAATCCAGGAATAATCACCTATAGATAAATTCCAGGGATATTTGATATTGACCGAAGGTTTTATGACCACCCCCCTTCCTATTTTGGCTCCAAAAAAACGGAGCAACCATATCCTGATGCCTGAAGAAGGGTTCCAGTTGCAATTTGAAAAACATGCATTCACCAAATACCAGGCAATTGCTTTCATCCGTTTTGCGCCAATAGCAAACCACGAATTATCATATTTCGACAAATCGACTTTATTCATAAACGAAATCGGGTTTAGAAGATCCACCTGACAGCCAGCCATACAGTTTACTCATCTGCCGCGCCACTACAGGAGCCGTGTATTTTTCCTGTACAAGCTGCTGTCCCCTTTCACCCATGGAAAGCAGTTCCGGGACAGGCATCTTGAGCACCTGTTGCATGACCTGGGAGATGTTTTCCGGAGTGCGGTCGAGCCACCAGCCGCATTTCTCCGTGTTGAGTTCTTCCCATGGAGTACCGAGACTCGCCATCACAGGAGTTCCCACCGACAGCGCCTCGGTCACAATCATGCCGAAGTTCTCGAAGTCGCTCGGCACGAAAAGGCAGGACAACTGCGCCAATTGCTCATACTTGTCCCTGCCGTTGACAAAACCGCAAAATTGAACACGATTTTCCAATCCAAGTCGTTTTGTTTCGCTACGCAGAAACTGTTCGTACTCATCATCCCCCTTGCCCATGATCACCAATTCGCAGTCCTGCGGATGAGGAAGCCCCACTAGCCCATAAAGAAGATTTTCAATCTTCTTTATGGGGTGTAGTCGCCCGAGGAAGCCAAACTTCCTCAAACGACTACACCCCAGAAAGGACGATTTTGCAACTGCAATTTCTTTTAAATAACCAGGCCGGCTGGCCGGGTTGGGGATAACTGCTATAGCGCCACGGTATCCAAATTGGCGCACATGCTCCATTTCAGCCTTGCAAGTCACATGAAGGCAATCGGCACGATTGATGTCTTTGCGAAAACAAAGCTGAATCAGAGGCCACTTCTTCCAGTAGGAGCGTTTCAGTGCGGCAGGATAAAGCATTCCATGCGGCGTGATGATGTAAGGCTTATGCTTACGTCTTGCCATCGAGCAGGTCATATGGTTGCAATACATCCACAACCCGTTGGTGTGGTAAAGGTCATACTCATTGTTTTGGAGGTAGTAAGAGATGTTCTTTGAATACTCGTACGGAGTCATCGCATCATTGGGTAATGCTTTAATCCAGTCTTCATCTTTACCCATCAGCACATCCGATTTGTTTTTCACTTCCAAGGTCAACAAATCAATGGGGAAACCGAAACTATACATCGCCGAAATCAAGTCATACGTGCAAGTGGCTATTCCGCCGTACAATGTACCGAATCCGGCGATGGTTTGTAATACTTTCATATAATAAGATTGTACGTTTTAAGCTTTTGAACAAGGGCCTTCGTCGAAAGGAGTTTCTTTTCCTTTCCGCAGACAATTGATGAGGGTCAGCAACCGATCTGCGGCTGTTCTTGAGTTCCATGTTTCTTGCATCAAGGCAATGGAACGCTGTCGCATCTTTTGTACTTCTTGGGGGTGGTTAAGAAGATATTCTACTTTCTCGCATAAAGAGTCTAAAGCCAGCCTGTCGGGTTTGTGGATGCTACTTCTCTCCTTTGGGCTATTAAACAACATACCTGTCTGCCCATCTTTTATCAAGTATGGCGAACTACCTATGGCATCACTGGTTACAAGTACACAACCATTTGCCATGCTCTCGTTGGTCACTGCTCCCCAACCTTCATTTCTGTCGCTTGTAAAAAGGAAAATGCTGTGCTTACGCATCTCATTCAACAGTTCGCTATTGGGTTTATTTCCTAAAAAATGAACAATATCAGTCATGTTCAGTTTTATCGCTAATTTTTGCGTCCTGTTTTCATACGTTCCGCTGCCGTACATATTCAGTATGAAACGGTATCCTTTTCGCTTTAATCGCTCTGCCATCAGGATCGGTAACTCCGGATGTTTCCACATCAAATATCTGGAACACCACATAAGTGGTGTAATATTTGATGTGGAAACATCCGGGAATGCTTCAACATCAATTTTTTCCACACGGGTGAAATATCCCCACTTGTAGCAGCGTCCACGATAAGAGAACAATTTATGTTGGTCCTCTGCCGCAAATGCACTACAACATAATTTGTAGAGAGGCTTCTTGCGCCAGCCTCCGAAATGATAGGCGAGAAACATTTTCAAAATTGGCGGTGAAAATAAGTTCAGGATACCGCGTTTCAGCCATCGTTCACTCATGTCGAGCGACAACAGCCCTCGCTTCATTCGTGCCTTTTGAAAAGGCAAAGCCTGCACTCCTGAGAACACACAACACTCTGCCGTTTGAGCCAGTTCCATCGCCTTACTGTAATTTTCACCCGATTGCCAAGCCCGCAGCAGATAAGGCCGGTCGCTATAATCATGCGTGTCTCCTTTCCTATGCTCGGCTTGTAGATTGGCAAGCTCCACAAAGCAGAAACTTTGTCTCGTTAGCTCCCACAGTTCATCAGCCACATTAGCCTGATGGTTGTTCAGTATAATAGAATAGAACACGATCTTCATAGGTCTTTAATTCATTTCAATATTTTGTATCGCTTGTTTCCATATATTACTATTGAACCTCTTTCTAACTTCATCTGCTTGATTGGCGTATGTCAATAAATCACTGGATGACATAGTTACTATTTTCTTTAAGTCTCTTATAAAAATTTCACTATTAATACTTCTCACTTTAAAATATCGTATCCCTTGCAATTGTTTATAATGCAATGTCGAAACGATAATACGGTTGTGTAGCAAGGATTCAATGATTTTAGAAGGGAAATTGCATTGGTTCTCAGGGCTTTGAGGGTTTCTAGTATTCAATAAAAATGGTGTATTATGAAGGATATGTAGATATTCATCATAAGATACCATGCCGTGATATATAATGTTGTTATGTTTACTTGTATATTTTTTAATAAAGTTTATATCTGATCCTTTTGCTCTTCCTGCGATATGCAAAATGAAATCTGGTAATTGAGAAAATACATCAAGTAATAAAGGCAACATGGCAATATTGTCTTCCAAGGTTCCCGAAATGAGAAACTCTTTTTTGATAGTTATGATTCGTGGATATTGTAACCCATCCATGGAAACAATACCAGGTAAACATACCGAGTTACAAACTGTGAACAGAGATGAGTCTGCAAGTTTAATCATACCGTGCATTCTATTAATACAATTTATTTCTATACTATCTAAAAATCCTTTTATGCCTTTTCTTCCAGGTGTAAAATCAAGTATTATTATGTTGCATTTAACGGATGGTTTGAATATTTTAATGAGAATAAATAAAAGTATAATAGTATATGGAAGGTTATAAAACCAGACAGTGCTGTTCCTCTTAACTTGCGAAAATATTTGAATGTTTTCGTAGATAAATGAAAATTTGCAAAGAATCGAACAATTTCTCCATTTTTTATTGCAAATAACTCTTACTTTATTATTATTATATCGTAATTTTGTGGGGTCAATATTACCTGTAGGCCAATATGGTATAATATCAGTAAAAATATTACTACTGATTAGATTGTTACAAAAATTATTTGCAGCAACTGATCCATTTAGTTGTTGCAATTGTTCTTTTGGAAGTAATGGGCAAATAAAATATCTATTATAGTTTTCTTTCATATATATCTGGATCAAGATTTCTTTGTTTAATTTTTTCTATTAATTTGTTAAATAAAAATTTAGGTGTCAATCTAGATAATATGTATGTCCAATAAAATTTTTTGCGCGAGTATTTATAAAGTTTATTGGGTGTTAATTTCTCATCTCTAATAAATCTATTAGGGATTATCAAAAAAGCATGCTCTTTTTCAACAGAATAGTCATCCCATCTCATAGGTCGTTTTAAAAAGTGTACATATGCTATGGATTGTGTATGTATTTCTTTATTGTATATATATATTCTGAAAAGTCCTTCTTCTGTCCATCTAAATATTTGATTTTTATTTGTCTCTAAATTAAAGATGTTGTGTTGGCAAATAAAATTATTGCTGCGAATTTGTAAGTCGGCAAAAGGCAAATCTTCGTAGATTTTAAGCCCTAATTGGTTAAATATTTTGTTAATGCCAACTTCGTCAAACAAGTTTATTCCGTCACTATCATTAATACATCCTCGAAAAGTTTTGAATCCTAGGAATTCATTTTTATATGCTTCATTTACGTTTTGAGTATTTCTGAATAAAGTCAAATGGCCTCTCCATGATATCTTATCGTATGTTGAAAGTATTTTATTTGTTAAAAACTTTCTAAGATTGCCAAAAATCAAGTCGCAATCACAAAATCCCCAAAAATCAAACTCTTTCACTTCGTTGTAGAAAATTTCATGATATACTACCTTATATTTACATAAAGAATAGGGGCTTATAGGAGATTTCCCATACTTTTCTTTAGCTAAATTCTGTATATCAGAAAATGATGATTTCTTTAAAATAAAGTTTTTTGGAAGATTTTTTTTGTCTAGTTTTTGATCGGTAACTAACAGCCAATTAATAGTAGAATTAGTAGCGCATGATTTAAGGAATAAATTGAAATAATTGGGGAATTTTCCAAAATACGGAAGAACTATTATTATTGATTTCATGTAGTATTACTCTATTTTTATAATTCTATTATAAATGTGGTAAGTGCTAAAATTAGGGCATGCCTATTAGTTAAGGCACTTTGCAGTGCTCTAAAGTGAGTTATGGTAAAGATGCGTTTTGAATTTAACATTGGCTTGTATCCCAAGCCATTTTCCAACAGGAAGCTATGAAGAATAGTGGCATATGGAAAGCATAGATGAAATCTAATGCCACACCGGGAACCGATAAGCGGCATACTACTATAAACCTTGTCAAAAGCACAATCACTCATCAAATTGTAGGAAAAATTGCAGGCGGCGAAAGACAAACCGTATCGAGCAATCAAGTGGTCCGGTAGTATACAAGTCCAAAATATCCTATATTTCTTCATAAAATCTTAATTCCTGTCAGTTGGTTAATGCTATCTTTAAGATATTTCACTAAGATAAGCGCAATGATAAGAATGCCATATTTCAACAATGGATTTAATGTAAATAAATGGTTGATACACATAATCGTGACTTGGGAGAATGCGAGCACCACATATGTTTCTCTCCCCACTCGCTCTAATATCGTGGAAACAAATTTTGTTTTATTTTCTATCCAAACCGACAAGCGAAATATCATTAGTGTTCCAGTCAAAGCCCCTAAAGTCAATGGAATTATTGGTGTTATTTGATTCCATGCTAAATCGAGTTGCCAAAATTGACTAATTACAGCAGTTACGATAGCGAGTAATAAAATATCCCAATAATGCATAGGTGTTTCAATTTGTTTTTTATAATTTGTTAATTCTTTGCCTAACATTAATAGAAAAGAAGCATAAGGAAGAACTGATAAATTCCATGGTAAGGATATTTCATAATGCCGCAAACCATATCCAATTAAGAAAAAGAATATCATAAAATAGCGACGGACAGATTTCTTCTTTACAAAAAAAGTTATCCGAACCAGAACAGATGACATGAATAAAACAGGGATAAACCATAATGCATATCCTTTCCAACCACTTTTTAATAGTGACATGACATCCAATATTCCAATAGAAACGCATAAAAACGAGACAATGGCAGAATACACACAAAATGGAAGTAAAAGAGCGTATGATTTATACTTTATATAGGCCGCAAGGCTATACTTTTCATATTTGCTCACCAATCCCGAAGCAATAAAGAACAAGGGCATATGAAATGCATATATGAATGCAACTACTCCACGGGGAATGGATGTATGTCCACATACCATCAATATGATAGCTATGCCTTTGGCTATATCAAGCCAGTAGTTCCGATTTTTCATCATTGATTAGTTTGTCTTTAAAGAACCAAAAAGTCTCTTGTAGAACAAAGCAAATAGAAGTAACAATTCATAATATGGAATATTATCTGGAATAGATGAGGCTATTACTGATTCATAAAATATTTTCAATATAACAATATATATAAAAAATTTTATTAGAGACATGTTTTTTAAACAATAAAGAGAAATGTACTCTCCCAAAAAAGCTATGAAGAAAAGAAATATGAGTAAACCCCAGTAGCCAAAATCTAAATATGCACGAGTGTAAATGCAGGTCACAGAAGACGACATTTTTGTCTGTTTCAAATGTTGTCTAAATGAAAGATATTGTTTTGATAATTTGCCCGTCGTATTCTCTCCATAATCCAATTGAAATGTTTCAGGTGGATAATACCTCATCAAGTATTCGGTACACAGCATTCCTTCTGTTATGTATGCAAACTTGTCCAAGGTGTTTTCTTTACTTTCATTAACTCCACCAGATCGAAACATTGCTATTATTCCCACTAATGATAGTAGAACCGGGATTACTAGAAAAAGTACTTTTTTCTCATAGGTTTCTATCAACCGTCTTGATTTTTCTTTAATGGACAATCCTCGCCCTATAATAAAAGAACCAAAGAAAAACAGGATAAAATAAAGTATAAATAGTCTGCCTCCTGTTGCCATTTGATTTGGTGCATACAAAATGAAAAGAACCATGACCTTTTTCAAGTCCAAATACTTAATGCCAAGCTTTAGACCGCTCAAAGCAATATAGAAATTTGCAAGCATTTGTACATAAGCAGATAATTTAAATACTATGCCCGCAAAAGTAAAGCTTGAAGTCATCATCATAGCATTGGCCGCTAACCGATAATCCATCATATTATCAAATCTGATAGTGCTCAACATGACGGCAATCCTCAATAGTCCTCCCCAAAAGTTTAACCATAAAATCCACTTATACTTCAAAAGTATTTTATCGATTAGGTCAATACTCATTTTAAGATTTACTTTACTACCTATTTTTTTGAATAAGTGCGCTATAATAAAACCTGCTAAAACGGCAATGGTAACATATACTGCGTACTCATCCATATAACGGAATACGTAGTATTCTTTCAAAAAAAGATTTTCTCCATAACCGTTTAATATAGCCGCTGTATATAGGTAAGCTGCACCCCACATAAAAGAAAAAACAACAGATGGATATAGTATCTTTTCTTTCTTGAATTTTATATAGGCATAAAACCATAATAATAAGCCGCATATTAGAAAAATAGCCATAAATTATATACCATTTAACGTGTGATATACGCTCTTCAATACAACAGCATTCTCTTCCCGGTCATGACGAGCAAGAGCAATTTCTCGTTCTTTTCCCGATAATTTTTCAAAGTCGGTTCGGCTAAAAAGTCTAATTATAATTTGCGCCAACATTTCATATTCCTCATATCGATAGAAATATCCAGTTTCTCCTTCTGTCAACAGTGTTGGTGTACCTCCGCAGTAGCTTGCTACCAAGGGTGTTCCAAGTATTTGTGCCTCACACAACGAATTTGGCGAGTTTTCAATGGAACTCGGCATCACATAAACATTGGCATCAAGGAACTGCTGTTTCATCTGTTCTTCAGATAATGAACCGAGGAAATGCACATTATTCTGCAAGTGAAGTTTTTTTACCAATCGTCGTAGATATAAATGATAACCTTGGAAACGAAGAATATCTTTCATTTCACCGCTCATCACCCTCCTGCCACAGAAATTAACTATAGTGTCGGGATATTGTCGCAAGATGATGGGTAAAGCTTTCAATACTTGATGCGCACCTTTCAATGGAGAACAACTATTGCTCACGAAAATCGTGTGTTTTTTACATCGTTCAAAGTTCCATACGGGAGCTTCATAAAAAGAATCACGCAATGTTTCATTCATAAAATGATAACGCAACCGTGGGTTTATGCTCATTACATGATCATGATCCCATCCAGTGCGTCCTACAACATCAGTAATATGTGTGAGTACATAATGCTCGCATTCGGCGCGGTGTCTGAAGTTTCGTTTCGCATTCAGTAGTAATGTCCCCCTGTAAAAATCAAGTGGAGTTATATTCGTCCATTTATCCCACAATGAAAGTCCGCCGTCAGCATAACGCATATATGCCCCTGCTAACCCTTGGATGTTTGCCAGAGTTTTTACGACGCCTTCATTTGCCAAGCACATAGCTTTGGCAAGCGAATATTCAGTCCCATGGATGTGAATGAGGGTAGGCATGAAACGCTCCAAGGCCTTTCTGCATCCTGATACCTGTTGAGTGTCCGTATCGGATATACTTTTGGTAGGTATTAAGAAATATGTTATACCATCCACCTCATATTCTTCGAATGACTGACCTAATGACTGCACGATTACCCCTAACTGCACTTCGGGCATTTTATCCAATAAGGCCTTTACTGATGAATACAGCCATCCGCAATGCGCCGGGGCTTCCTTCCCTAAGTAGGAGGATAATGGAGGAAATTCAACCAAAGAAACCCATAAAACTCTCATCTTTATTGTCATCGCATTGTGACGTTTCTTACAAAATCCCTGCATCTGTGTTTCAGCTCATTCGCGAGGTTTCTCCAAGAGTCTTTATTAGATGGTGGGGACGCAGCAGTGATAGGCAATGTGGTTTCAAATTGCGGAACTAGAATCCCGTTATCTACCTTCACCACGTTGAATAAATCCAGAAGCCCTGCTAACCTGCACTTGCTCTCTTCAATATCCTGACCTTTCTCCAAATAGATAACGGGCGTTTCTACTCCAAGGCATGGAAGTGCACAATGTATGCGCGATGTTATTACCAGGGAGGCTTCAGCATAGAGGCGAACAAGACGTTCTGCTTCATTAAGACGATCTAAATCAGTCTTCAGATGCGTTTTGTAAAACATACCTTCTTGGTGTACATATGTTGACTCCATAATCAGTTTTCGGCTGAATATTCTTGAATATTCTTTGTAGTAAAGAGCCGTCTTTAATATTTTGCATATGAAGTTTCGCCCATAATGAAGATGAAGTTGCTGGTTGCGATAAAGTTTTAATATGTCAAGTGGATGAATGGTGCTTATGTAAATAGCTTTGATAATGTTTCGCCAATTCAGATCCCCATTGAAAAGAGGATCTACGATATATGTTTTGTTTCTTTTCTTTGATGAACGATATTTTTCTCCAAGAGTTAATGTCATGCAGCCGGAGAAATAAGCCTCTACACCATTTTTCATTAACAGATCCATTGTGTTAAGATCACGGCAACCTATCGGCTGATGACTTTTTAAATAGGCTATACTTGAGGGAGATAGCAATTTTTCTTTTATTCCACTATTTAGGTGGAAAGCAATAAATAATGGGTCAATTAATTCTGATGGGGGCCAATTTTGCGGGCTGTGCATGAACCAACCATTCATAATTACTTTGCATGGGACACCATCATAATCCTTAAGATCCTCATCCCTATCTATAAATCCATCTACTTGCGGGAGAAATTGTGATGATGCAAGTGCTTGGATATAATCTCCAATATTTACCCCAGATATATTAGGAAACTTAGAAACAGCTAATAACTTGTATTTCATATTTTATTTTACAACTTGGTTAAGAACTTTGTCATATACTTTCAATATTTTCTCTCCATAATTTTCTATGGAGAAATTCTCTCGTGCAAATTGTTGGGCATACCGGATGATGTTCTGGAGGTCAGATTCTACAGCCCTTTGCATCGCAGCTACGCAGTCGTCCATGTCGTTAAATAGCAACCCCGTTTTGTCGTCAAAGACGAAATCCTTGGTGCCGCCAGAATTGCGTCCAATTACCAAGCAGCCATAAAACATGGCTTCGATGGAAACTCGCCCCAATCCTTCATTCATAGAGCACATCATGAATGCTGTAGCTCTATTCATATATTCCTTTACCTTGTCGGTACGTCCAAGAAACTCTACTGCATCTGTTATGCCTGCATTGGCTATGATTTGGGTTAATTGGGATCTATATTTTGGGTGAGCTTCACCGATAATCTTCAGTTTATATCCTCTGGTTACCAACCCCGACTTTGCAAAGGCAGAAATGGCAAAATCACATCCTTTTTGTTTCGTTAAGAATCCTGCACAAAACAGGAAATACTTTTCCTTGGGCATCACAAGGCATGTATCATCTTTACTCCGCACGGCATCCGATATTACATACGCATTCTTGTTCTCCAAAGGAACATAATGTTCAAGTACAGTCTTGGTGATGCCAATGACAGCATCGGTTTGCTTCAGCATGTTATTATATTTATCCCATCCTCTTAACGGCATCCACCCGAAGTCCAAGTCCATAAATCCACGTAAATGCCACACAATTTTCGAGTTGAGAGTCTTGGCTATATCATGCCCTACCGACATGACTGTATTATTGATATGTACAATGTCTATCTTTCTGTCTCTCAGGATTTGAGCAACAGTTTCTGTACACTTGCGGTTTTTTCGATAAAACGTCAAATGGCTGGGAATATATTTAATGGCGTATTTTATGAATTGGTGGAATTTTACAGGTTTCCCCACTAGGTCTTCTTTAAAGTCGCAAACGATGCACTCCACGCCGTTAGCCGTGAAGTAATCATATACACACCCCTTTGTTTTGACCATGACGATGGGATTGACATGAGTTCTGACCGACTTTATCAAATCCATAAGAGAGTATGTCGCACCGTCAAAATTTTTTGATGCAAATGTTACGTACAAAATATTTATCATCTTTATTCTATTTGGTTTAACGTTTTATTTTTTGAGTAACAATTTCCACCATTGTTCTGCAATAGTTTCCTGTGAAAAACGTTGCGAAGAGCGTGTTGCTTGCTCTGCCATGCGTTGTCTCAACGCATCATCGCATATCAATTTTTTCATGCTGCGCACGTATTTGTCCACGTCGCCCTCTGCGATGACCATGCCATCCTTGCCGTCGGTAATAATCTCACGTAGCGAGGCATAGGTGTCGAAGGCGATAGGTACCACGCCCATTTGTTGCGCTTCGGTCAACGTCAATCCCCATGATTCACTTCTCGAAGTCATCACGAAAATCGACGCTTCCTTATAGCAGAGGACGGGATCCCGCCTTCCTTCAAGGCGGACATCGGGAATATGCTCATTGCGGATGATACGCTCATAGAGCTTGCGGTCATTACCGTGCCCCACGATGCGAAGCATCCAGCCATCAGCCGCAGGATCCTGCTTCACCCGTGCCCAGATACGAAGAGCCAGTGACAGGCGTTTCGAACGTTCATCCAGGCGCGATACAATGAGTACAACTTTTCGCTTGGCGAGGCCGTCATAACATGGCGTAAACTTAAAGGACAATCCATTAGGAATGACCACATACTTTGAGGTATCCTGTATCCCGGCAAACGCACCATAAGGCTTGATGAAGTTCCTACTGAGCAACACTACGAAGTCGGCGTACTCATAAGCAGTACGATAGGCGTCAGATAGTCGGCGTTTTTTTTGCTGGGCTAGCAGGGGATATGCCACAATGTTTTTCACCCACCTGGCGAAGCCCCACGCCGATTTTGGGCGTTGCCTGATAATCTCACCAAAGCGGCCGAACATGAGTTCCCAGCGCGGTTCGAAATGATGAGCAAAAATAACTTTACATCCTGTACCCTCCACAGCTGCCCGAAACCTTGGTACGTGAATGAACGCTCCCTGAATGATTACCCAATCTATGTCGTTGTCTACAATGATGTGTCTAAGGGTCTGGACTTCCTTCTCCAACTCACGTTGCGGAGTCCAGAGATACTCCTTGGCGAAGCATTCTTCCTTGGGGGTCTCGGCCGGCTCTTCATAAATGGAGAAACATCTGGCACCATACAGCTGCGTCAATGCTGTAGCTACTGTGACGGTGGCACGTTCCGTCCCGCCCTTGGTGGGATGCACTTTCCCGTAAGTTTGGTATAGGATATTCATAAACTGTATTCCGCTTTCCTGAGTCTAAAAGGGCAGGAATTCATTAAAAGATTCAAATCGATAGAGCCTCTTTTCCATTCCGACAATTTAAGGGCAATAGCCTCTACGGATATTTCATGGTCTTCAATCATAACAGGGTTTTCTCTGTCGCGATGAATAGAAAGGAAAAAATCGTGGAATTTGAAATGCCCTCCAATGAGTGGTCTCCTAAATTCAAGCTCCGTCCCCTTTTTCCCCTTTTAAGGGACTTATCGTACATAACAGTAGATTCATGATTTGATAATCTTTCATATTATCTTGAATGAATCATAAAGTTGACTCGTTTGTAAAAATCTCTCATGCCGCTGGATGTAAGAAACAATAATAGTCCAAGCTGTAATATATTTACGATTGCGAACATCAGTGCTTTAAAAAACCATGCGGCGTAAGTAGTTGGAACATTCGAGAAAATTGGTTTTAAAACAAACAATGTAACCAATGCCGTTAAGCCAAAGGCAACAAAGTGGATGACATTCAGTTTCACATAAATGGACAAAGGCATATTCAATCCTTTCTTAAAGAGAAAATATGGTTTCCACAAGAATATGACGACTATCAAACTGATTAATGCACCGGACAGAATGCCATTGATTCCGAAATAATATCCCAACAAAATTGATAACCCAATATTTAAGATTGCTTCGGCAATGGGAGCCCAAATATCTTGGAACATTCCTTTGGCATATATATACGAATCAATGGTTGTTCTTGATAGTATGATGTAAAGAGTTAGAACAATTATCAACAAAGTTGATTTGGGGAGCATTAAGTCTTTTCCAATCCAAATTCCAATAAACGAATTAACAAATTCATAGAACGTAAAAAGCAGAGTGCTAATCAAAAGAAATTTCACAGAAAAAATCTCCTTGAATACCCTTAAACTTTTTTCATTGTCTCTTTCTGTCTGCAAATTTCCAATTCCTGCTGTTATTCCAGTAAATACGGAGTTAAACAACATCCTCAAACAATTGACTATTAACATATAATTACTATAAATCGCCACCATTCTCAAATCAACAAAAGCGAATATCAGCAAGGGACTTGCTTGGGTCAGTGCAAAACCACCTACAGCATGAAAGAAAAGCTGTTTTATTTTTGTGGCGATGACAGAATATTTCTTTGCAAGTCTTCTGCCGTCACTTATAGCAGTTTCAAGAAATGGAAATGTTTTTTGAATATGATAATTTAGATTATACGATGCTATAGTTGCGAATACTATTTGCAGAAGCAACCACCAAATATAAGGATATGGCAGGTAAATCATACAGAGTATCTGGACTGCCGATTTAATCAATATGACAAAGTGGTAATTATATATGATCTTGTATTCCAGTTGAGTTGCGGATAAAAGTATTTGTTTGTAATTTACAAAATAAGTTAAGAGTGATGAATATAAGAATGCACCAAACGAGGCGTAAGCATACCATAGCGGCAAATGTATATCTTTGAATATAAGCGGGAAAAAGGCCATCAACGCAATGGCGCCTAAACCAATGATTATCGCAATACGTCGGTAGAGCCATCCCTGTACCGAAATAATTTCATTAATACTGTTTTCATCATTATCAGCAATAGGCTTATAAAGGGAGAAAGCTATCGCCGATCCGATTCCCAACTCTGCAAGGTTAAGAAAGCCGAGCAGGTTCTGCGCAGTTTGATTCAATCCAAGAACTTCTATCCCGACATAATCTATAAAGACTTTTCGAGAATAAAAGCCTAAAATCATATTTGCAACGTAATATAATATTGCAATTTTACCATTTTGTATGCTTTTATTGGTACGTGACTCTGCATTCATAATAAAAAATATCAATTATTCAACAATCCTTTTATCACTCCATTTGCATAATTATTGCTGCTCAGATGTCGAGTATGCCTATGTATCTTTTACTTTCTTCATGCCGTGGAAGTGCCATGCATATTCGTAAATTTATGATATGCAATCATATAAAATTAGAGTAGATAATTCCGAATCAGTTTTTGGGTTAGAACGATGGATGCTAGTCGAAAACAGACCGGTAAAAATGGTAAGCACCGTTTTTCCGTACAGGAAGCCTGTGTTCCTGATGATTCTGTTAGCCGTTGCTAACATTATTGGGAGAGATAATTGAAGGGATTTTTGACAGAGAATACTTTGTGCCAGAGACGGGTGACCGGGTACAGGAGGGGGCAGGGGAGGGAATTGAGGAGGAATGCCTGGCGGTTCTGTTTTGTGTTTCGCATGATGGCTTTGAATCCATTCGTGCTGGAGCCCCCCGTACGCATAAAAACCATGGAGCGTTTCAGATGGCGTGTCCGGATTCCGAACCGTTCCGTGAAGCGGAGCATGAGTTCAAAGTCCGCCGCGCTACCGATGGAGGGAACAAAGGGACCGTATTGTTCAAAACACTGCCGTTTGCAGTAGAAAGTGGGGTGAGCCGGGCTCCAGCCTTTCCGGAAGGCGCCGGGGGCGTATTCCTTTCCTCTCCAGGTGCGGACAACTTTCCGTTCCCTGTTGATGTAGTCCAGATCTCCGTGAATGGCGTCTGCTTCCGGATGATCGCAGAAGGCCCGCGCGATATCCTGCAAGACATGGTTGTCCTGGTAGTAGTCATCGGCATTGAGGAATCCGATGATATCGCCTGTTGTCATGCGGAGGCCCTTGTTCATGGCATCGTAAATTCCCTGGTCCGGTTCGGATATCCAACGCATGCGCCCGGCAAAGTCCTTTTCATGAGTACGGATCAATTCGACGGTTCCATCGGAGCTGCCGCCGTCGATGATGATATATTCGTAGTCGTCATAGCTTTGCTTCAGGACGCTTTGCATGGTATCAGGCAACGTATCTTCGCTGTTGCGGCAGACTGTGATGACGGTGATTTTCACGGGATCAACTTTTTGGGGGTTTGTCCTTGTTTACTAAGTGTGTCGGATCATTGCTCCGGATACCACGGGAGTCGGCGTCTTTCGGAGGAATACCTTGTTGATCGGAGAGGAGGGCATTTGAACATTGCTTGATTCCTTCTCTCTTGAAGACTTTACGGAAGGTGCGGAAAAAGATGACGACATCCAGATCGAAGGATGTGTTGCGTACGTAATCTAGATCGAAGCAAATACGCTGGCGGAAAGTGAGGTTGTTACGTCCCTGGATCTGTGCAAGACCGGTGATGCCGGGGCGCATGTCCATCCTTCGTTTCTGGGTGGCATGAGAGAAATTTTCCATTTGTTCCGGGATCCATGGTCGAGGTCCGACGAAACTCATGTCTCCCTTGAGAACGTTGATGATTTCCGGGAATTCGTCGAGCGAAGTTGATCGGAGAAATGCTCCCAGTTTGGTTGTACGCAATTCATCGGGCAGGAGCTTGCCGGATGCGTCCCGTTCGTCGGTCATCGTTTTGAACTTGATGATTTGGAAAGGTTTCCGATGAAGCCCGATGCGTGTTTGACGGAAGATGGGAGAGGATCCTGTCGTGACACGCAGGATGATGTAAAGGGGAAGGAGGAGGAACGGGGTGAGGATGATGAGACTGCAGACCGATATGACAATGTCGAGGGTGCGCTTGATGGGGCCGGCATAAAGGGATTTATGTCTTTTGCGTTGGGCGGGAAGGGGAATCGTATGGGCATTGCTGCCTGGGAGGTGGCGGGACGGAGAAGAGTGGACGGTGATCATGGTCTTGGACGGGGAAAATTAGAATGGCAAGATGTTGCCGAGAGAACATGCAGTTACGCCCGGGTACGGACGTGTTCGGGGCGGTGGGCATCCGTTCCGGCCCAGTTGTAGAGCCCTTTTTTTTGCAAAGCTTGCGCCAGTTTTTGGATGTGACGTCCCCTCATTCCGATGAGGGAGGAGAGGTTGAGCTGGAACTCGACTCCGTTTTGGTGGAGGCGTTCCAGACTTTCCGGGGCGAGTATGGAACCGTAGCGTTCCGGGTGGGCGAGGACGGGGATGTAGCCCCGCGCCTGGATGAGAAAGATCATTTCCTCCCAGTTGCCGGGGAGCGAGATTTGGGAAAATTCAACGAGCAGGCGTTTGCCGTCGTAGGTGAGTAGTTCGTTGGCGTTGTCTTCAAGCCGTGGGAGGAAACTTTCATCGAGCATGTATTCTGCCGCGAGCCGGAGGTCGAAGCCGGAGAGGTCGAGGGTTGCTACTGCTTCCTGGAAGCGGGCGCGGAGATGGGCCTCTGTGTTGTCGGGCAGGGAGGCCATGATATGCGGGGTGCACCAGGCACCGCGGAGTCCGATGCGGCGCTGGGCATTGATGATAGCCTGGCTTGCTTCCGGGGTTGGAGCCCCGTCGTCCACTCCCCAGAGGAGATGGCTGTGCCTGTCCATGCCGTCGGGAAACAGCGCGGACAGGTCAGCTCGATTCCTATGAAAGAAGGGGAAGTTCATAGCCTTGTAAATGGCGGGATGTTGTGATGAAAAGGGAACTCTTGGGGGAATGAGGGATAGCGCAGAGAGTTGGGCGATTAATATCCTGTGGAACAAAGGCTATTTCTTCTTGGTACCGTAGGCATAGGCGTACCCGTAGCCGTAGTAATGGTAGCGTGCTCGTTTGAAATCGACGTCGTTCAGGGCGAAGGCGACGCCGGGGAGTTTGCCTTCGTCGGCGGATTTCTGGATGGAGGGGACGAAGCGTTTGTCGATTTTGTTGCTTCGGATGACGTACAGGGTGATATCGGCAAAGCGGGTGAGGATAGGCGTATCCGCCAGGATGCCGAAGGGGGCTCCGTCGATGACGATGCGGTCGTAGGTGGACTTCAAGTGATTCATCAGGGAGGTCAGGAACGGCTGGTCGAGAAGCGGAACGGGATTGGGGGGCACGGGGCCGGCGGGCAGGAGATCGACGTTGGGGGCTTCCTCCCCGAGGGGAATGAAGGGGGATTGTCCGTCCTCAAGGGTGAATGAGTTGTGGAGCAGGAGGTTGGTGATGCCGGGCTTGCCGCGTAGATTGAGACGTTTGGAGAGGGTGCCTTTGCGGAGGTCTCCGTCGATGAGGAGAACTTTTTTGCGCGTTTTACCGAAAGATGCGGCAAGGTTGGCGGTGGTGAATGTCTTTCCTTCTCCGGGCATGGTGGATGTGATCAGGATGAGCATGGATGTCTTTTCCTTGTTGGGAACCATGAGTTCCAGGTTGTTCCGGAGGATGTGGAAGCTCTCTGTCATCACGGAGCGTTCGTCGTGGAGGATGAGCGCGTCTTCCCTTTTCTCCCTCTTGGTGAGTGCCGGGAATTCGGCGACGACGGGGATGGTGGCAAGCCCCTGAACGTCCTGTTTGGTCTTGACTTTGGAGTCCAACATTGAAGCGATCAGGAAGGCGAAGATGCACAGGGCGGCTCCACCGGCCGCACCGGCTGCGGTGATGAGCCTGGTTTTCGGGGCGACGGGCCTATCTTCGCCGAATGCCGCTTCGAGGATGCGGGCGCCGGGCTCCGTGGTAGCGAGGGAAAGGGCGTTTTCTTCCCGTTTCCCCAGCAGCATGATGTAGAGTTCTTCCTTGACCTTCTGCTCGCGGAGCATGGGAATGAGGGATTTTTCATGGGAGGCCGTGGAGACGAGTTTGTGCTTGAGTTCGTCCTTTTTACGATTGAGTTCCGTCACTTGGAGCGTGAGGGCGTTTTTATAGTTGTCGACGGAGCGTTTGAGGGACTCAAGGATGGAATCCATGCCTTCGATGAGGGTGGTGATGAGAGGATTCTTGGAACCTGCACTGTCGACGAGTTTCTGGTATTTGAGGAAGATTTCGTTGTACTGTTCGATTTGATGGGCGATGCTGGCATCGTCGATGCCGTGGCTGACGGAGAGCATTCGGTGCTTGTCTTTTAAATTGGAAAGGCTTTTCCTGAGGGTGTCCGCCTGCTTGATCTGGGTATCGACGGCGAAGGCGTCCTTGTCCAGTTCCTGGACTTTGGCGTAGTTGGAGCCGAGTTCCGTCGTCATGTCGATGACGAGTTCGTTGTTTTTCCGGAAATCGAGAATACGTTTGTCAACGGTTTCAAGGTCTCCGCCCAGCATGGAGAGGCGGTCCTGAATGAATTTCTCGGCGTTGCGGGAGGAGATGCGTTTTTCCTCCATAGACTGGTTGTTGTATTCCTTGATCAGCGTGTTGAGGATGTCGGATGCCTTGCGAGGATTGGATGTGGTGATTTGGAGCTCGATCAGGCTGGTTTCCTTGGCATCCGGGCGAGTGACGTTGAGTTGCTCAAGGATCTGGTCTGTCGTGGCACGGATCGGGGAGCGGCGGACGATGTAGGGGATACCGATGTCTTGTGTGTTGAAATAGGATGTGGGTCGGACGATGACGTTGCCGAAGGGGAGAAAAAGGACGGTGTTGAAATGTCCTTCGACGGAGACGGGGGCACCGTTGGTGTCTTTGTAGGTGAGGGAGTAGGCGTCTCCCTCCTGCGGGACGAGGGTGAGTTCGACTTCGCGTTGCGGGTCAATTTCCGGGAAATCGACGACGATGGGAGATTGGTTGTAGAGATCGATTCTCCTGATGTCGAGGAGGCTCCAGTAGGAGATGTTGAGTTTGAGTTTTTCTACGACACGGGAGATTAGTTCGGTGGATTTGACGACATAGCTTTCGTTGGCAATATTGACGTTTCCGGAGGAGAGACCGAGGTCTGTCATGATGACGTCGGTTGCGGAGGAAGCTTTCTGCTTGTCGTCCCGCAACATGATGCGGGCTGTTTTCTGGAAGGAGTACCCCTGTTTGGCTGCCACATAGAAAGCGGTAGATGCTCCAACGAGAGAGGAGAGGAGGATCCAGAACCAATATCGGCGTATGATTTCAATGATTGTCTCAATCGAAAAAGCGTCGGATTCATCTTGTTGGGGAAGAATGTCGGGGGGCATGGAGAACGAGCGAGTAGAAATGAATAACGGCGATACTTGGGCGGTTCTGGAGGCGCGGTTAGACGCTAAGCGCAATGACGGCAATCACGATGCCAAGACCTGAGAGCCCCCATCCGTACCACTGGGCAGCGTCACTTCGCGTGTTGACCTTTCGTTCCGAGGGAGAGACGTAGATGGTGTCGTTCTGCTGGATATAATAGTAGGGAGAGTTGAAAAGGTCCTTGCTGCGAAGGTCGATGTTGGCGATTTGACGCTGACCGTTCGTTTCTCGGATGAGCGTGACGTCGCGGTTACCGTCGATATTTAAGTCTCCGGCACGGGAAATGGCTTCGAGGATCGTGACCCGCTGGCCTTCGATGGAATAGGTGCCGGGTTTGTTGACTTCGCCAATGACAGAGAACTTGAAATTCATGATCTGCACGTTGACGGAAGCGTCCTTAATGTAATCATTGGAACGAAGTTTTCCCGCGATATCTTTGGCGAGTGTCGTGCAGGACTTTCCGGCAGCTTTCATGGTACCAATCACGGGCAGGACGATATTGCCGTTGGCGTCGACGAGGTAACCTTTCGGTTTGTTGGTATTGTTGGAACTCGTTGTCGCGTTGCCCATTTCCGCCATGATGAAGGGAGTCGTCAGTTCCGGCTGCTTGCTGCTGACGGAGATGTAGAGCTGGTCGTCCTTTTGGATGAGGGTTTCGTAGTTCTTCCTGATCGTTTCCCGGGTATTGTCCTGGGCATCCTGTAAATAGAGAACTTCTTTGGGATTGACACAGGAGTTCAGGAGAGCAGTGCAGGCGATTAAAGCAAAAAGGTAGGCTGTGTGTTTCATGTGGATAGGTTGAGTGTAAGAATGGTTATTGATAAAATTGGTGATGAATGATGAAGTTTGGAGTTGTCAAAAATCTGTAATGTTACATCAATGTTAAATTTTTCCCATATAATGTCCTGATGAGAGTGAGATATGTATGGTTGATTATTGTTTTGCCTCGAAAAGAAAATCGCTGGAAAGTCCAAATCCAGGTAATTGAATACGGGGTTTCTGAAAATTTATAACTATTTTAAAATAAATGAATTATGTTATTTTTGAGTACCTCGGATTCTTGAAGGATCCTTGGATGTATGCATCCGTTGCGCGTATTAAAGCGGATTTACAAACCGC
>ULTG01042747.1_pt1 | contig 31773 bp, 25 predicted proteins | sample 1957461 | NCBI WGS metagenome assembly ULTG01 (sample SAMEA4835730, study PRJEB28245) | human gut metagenome | biome: gut microbiome; material: fecal sample | place: Denmark | collected 2008
ATTTGGGGGACGACGAACACGAGGGGAGAAAAATGCCCAGCAGGGCTGCGATGCTGACCATGCGCCATCCTTTCATGCCATTATCGTATAAGACGGTTGTGGAATTTGCACAATGCAAAAAGAACATCCGTTATAGGTTCGTCCATCTTCCTGTTTGACACGCAGGGTGAAGTCCTGCACTTTATGGGCGTCATTACCATTTTTTCCAGTTTGTTATCGCATGATGCCGGTTGCCTTTGTCCCTCACGATTTTTTTTGCCGTTATTCACCGATGGATATATTCGGTTCGCCCGAGCCTTTCGAGGTTGATTTGGGGTGTGGCGATGGCGGTTTCCTTTTGCAGATGGCGGCCCATTTCCCCGAACGTCGTTTTTTGGGGATCGAACGTTTGCTGGGGCGTGTGCGGGGTGTTTGCACTCAGGCGGAAAAGGAGGAATTGCAGAATGTGCGCGTTCTGCGCATCGAGAGCTCCTATTTTCTGGAGTGGTTTCTGGAACCCGGCTCCATTTCGCGTTTGCACTACCTTTGTCCGGATCCCTGGCCGAAAACGCGTCACCACAAAAACCGTCTTATTCAGGATAGCCTGATGCCCGTTCTTCACACCGCCTTGGCTAATGAAGGGGAATTCCTCTTCAAGACTGATCATGAGGAATACTATGAATGGGTGCTCGACCATATTGAGCGTAGCGGTCTTTTCAGCCGCCTCTCCTGGGAAGAAGATGCTTTCTTCTATCCCAAAACGGACTTTCAACTCCACTGGGAAGGTATGGGGAAGACGATTTACCGAGCTCGATTCGTGAAGAAAGTGTAAGCGTCAGCATTGTTTTAGGGCGTATTTATAGAAAATTTTTGTCCAGATAAAGATTCCAGTAATACTTGCAGCAAACGTGATCAATAAGAGAAAGATCTGGATAAATGCAATTGTTTTTTTCTTGCAGGAATGACAGTTGAACAATCCTGCCGGTCAAATAAAAGAATAACATAAAAATCAGTGCAATGGCCGAACTTGCTTTTGCACTTGCAATCCATGGATGGATTATGTCGATCCGGCGCTCTGCCAAATAGAGCAGAAATATTGCCGGGATGATGAATCCCCCCCCAGAAGAGGTAAAAGGGGAGCATGCGTTGAAAGTTGGAATACATGGCATGGTTGGTTATTTGTTGGAAAGGTGAGGACATATATCGAAACTGGCTTTGCCGGTTTGCGTTTGTCCCATACGTCACATGCCGGAGAGCTATCTATCTTGAAGAATGTCTGAATAATCAAAATATTCAATGAGGAATTATCTTCTTGTTCATCAAATGGGGGGAGCGAGGGGTGGGGAAGTATTCAGGCAAGTCATGATATCGGCTTGACGGGGCGTTTGTTCGGGAGCACGGTTCCCGGTAACTTCGAATGGATTATTACCCTTTGTAGATCGTCATGAATTCTCCTCTTTCCCGATTTGGACTGACTTCCGAAGAACGCGTCCTGCGTGCAGTTGATTCCATCCGCCGCGGCAGCGGGGTTCTTCTTGTCGATGACGAAGATCGCGAGAACGAGGGAGACCTGATTTTTGCCGCCGATAGCATGACGGTACCGCAGATGGCGCAAATGATTCGCCATTGCAGCGGCATCGTCTGCCTGTGCCTGACGGAAGGAAAAGCGGATGAACTGGGGCTGCCTCTTATGGTTTCCAACAATACGAGCCGCTATGGTACTGCCTTCACCATTAGCATTGAAGCTGCCGAAGGCGTGACGACTGGAGTCTCGGCTTCCGACCGTATCGCGACCATTCGTGCGGCTGTTGCTCCCGGCGCTTGTCCGGAAGACTTGTCGCATCCCGGTCATATTTTCCCCCTTCGCGCTCGCTCCGGCGGTGTCCTGACCCGTCCCGGACATACGGAGGGTACTGTCGATTTAGCTCGTCTGGCTGGTCGTTCTCCGTCTGGTGTCTTGTGCGAATTGACTAACGAGGACGGTTCTATGGCCCGCCTCCCCGAAGTCATCGCGTTCGCTGAAGCGCACGGATACCCTGTTGTTGCCATTGCCGATCTGGCCGATTACCTTCGTAATCATTCCGGCGAATAATCCGGAAGGTCAATCTTTCTTCATCCCTTCCGCAGAACAATTTTACGAAGAGTATTGAAAAAAGGATCGTAGAAGAAGCGTGAATGGAATTTCTGCTTCGACGTTTCTAGGGATTCGATTTTCTTGATTGGGAAAACCGATTTTCCTGTTTGACTTTATTTGACGATGAACCATATTTATCCCAAGTCCCAAAAGTGAAAATGCATTGATGATCGTAAAAAAATTGTGATGAGAACGATGCTTTTTGTATTTTTTGAATTGGTAGATAGCTTTTTATTGATTAAAAGCTTATCGCCTTTTGCCCAATATGAAGGGGAATTGCTTTATTTTAGAATATCCGGTATTCCCATCCTCCTGTTGACTGTTGGGATATGGTGGTGCCAGGACTTTTTAGGATTCAATTTATGTTTGCTGATCAGTGTGTTTTCTGCTTTATGGTTGTTTGTGACTCTTTGCCTTAGAGAGGTGTGGTCGGATCGTCACAGTAAGTCGGAACACTGATTGTTCCGATCAGTTCATCTGAAAATGGAAAGGCGATTGGAAAAACTGGTGTACCGGAGATGGGACGGGAACATGTTTAGCTGTGTAATATTTTTCAATTAAGTTGTTTGTGAGATATGCTAAATGAGGTTTCTTGACTCCCGGAGAGTTCATGCGGAATGATGGATCAAGGTTGATTACCTGTTTGATCCCCCCATTTATACCTATTCCGATGAAAACCGTATTTCTGAGTTTTGCCGATTCCCGCATGTACAAGGCAGTCCAGCGTCTGCGTATCCAGGCGGAAAGCATGCGTTTTTTTGATGAGATCCATGTTTGTAATGAGCATGATTTGGATGATTCTTTTCGTTCTTCCTACGGGGAGAGAATGTATCTTGGAAGCAGAGGATTTGGCTATTGGGTATGGAAGCCTTACTTGATCCGTCGCGTGTTTGACGAGCTGATGCCCGGAGACTTGCTATTCTATTGCGATGCGGGATGCCACTGGAACCCAGCCGGAAGATGGCGACTGGAATTTTATGCAGAACGTCTTCGTGAGGCAACCTGTGGAGTCATGGGGTTCCAGCTTGAGGTGATTCATCCCGAATTCCGTTGGACAAAGGGTGATTTGCTGGATTACTTTGCGGTACGGGGAGACAGGAATCTTCTTCTTTCCCCCCAGATATGTTCGACACATGCTTTTTTCTGCAAAAACAAGTTGTCATCCGATTTTCTGCATCAATGGCAATTGCCCTATCAACTTGATTTTTCCTTGGTGGATGATACTCCTTCTCGTTCACCCAATTTTCCGGGATTTGTCGAACACCGGCATGATCAAAGTATTTTTTCTATTCTTTGTAAGCGAATGGGCGCGGAAATCCTTTCCGGGCAGGAAACGTATTCTTCTCGTTGGGAAGATCTGATGTTCTACCCCATTCACGACAGGCGTTCCTGCTGGAGATGATCTTCGGAACAATGGATTGTTAGGCCTACTTATTCCCGTGTTTCCGCTTATATGGGGGATCAATTCCACCAGATATTGGGATAGAACCATAAAAAGCGCTCTTACTGGAAGAATGCTTCAGATAAAATTTGGCGGACAGGGTGGGATTCGAACCCACGGTGCGGTTTCCCGCACGCCGGTTTTCAAGACCGGAGCCATAAACCACTCGACCACCTGTCCGTGTGAGGAGGATTCTGCATATTTTGTCATTAAGGGCAAGAGTATCGTTCGACATTTTCCCAGTATTCCTGAGTGGAATACTCATGCAGGTGAGGATATGGAACAAGTCGTGCCCGTCTACCGATGAAGTAGGCCGGGCACGGGATAAGTGGATGCGGAATGGCGTTTATTTACTTTGCGGCTGGTCGTTGAGGTTGAGGACTCCCAGGACGGACATGGACGAGTTTTTATCTGAACCGTTGGAGGAGGGTAGATAGATTTTGGCGTTGTTGAGCATGTTGTCGTACATTTTTGCCCTCAACATGTTGGGGCCCATGGCTTTTTCCTTGAGAGCAAGGCCTTCGGCTTCTGCCTTGGCTTCGAGTATGGTGCCTTTGGCCTTGGCTTCTGCTTTGAGAAGGGAGACTTCTGCTTCGGCTTTCCCTTGGGCTATGCGTCCCTGGGCTTCCTGTTTGGCTATTTCGTATTTGAGAGTTCCTTCGGCTTCGCCTTTAGCTTTTTGGATGGCGATGTCTTTTTGGGCGATTTCCAGTTCGATGGCTTTACGTTCGTTTTCCTGTGTGGCTTTGACTTTGTTGACGACGGCTTCGATGATGGGGGTCGGAGGGTTGGTCTCACCAACGGCAACGGAGTCGACGACGAACGGGGTTTGTTCCAGGCGCCTTCTGACCTGGGTGAGGACATCGTCGGATATTTTCTGGAGGTTGCTGGAGGCGTCGAGTGCGGGGTATTTGCTTAATTCTGTACGAACGGCGGTTCGGAATGGTTGCTGAATGAAATTTTTGTAGGCGAATTCCATGATTTCGTCCGCATTTTCATCGTCATTTCTACCGGATGTTTGGGCAATGCCTCCGTATTCTTCCATGAATTCCTTAATCTTTTTAGGATCGAGACGAAAGACCATGGATGCCTGGCAGGAGATGGGGAGTTTGTCCTTGCCAAGGATGGCAGTGTTGTCTTTGGTTGTGAAGTGTTCGATGGTTGTTTCCGGAGTGATGGAGACTTTGCTGACGGCGCGTCTCCAGGTGAATCCTGTGGAGGCCGGTCCGATAAGGATCCCTTCGAACTGGTTGCTGCCCATGATGGGTTTGGTGTACACGTAACCGGCAAACCCTGATAGGACACGGTGGTTCCCCATGTTGGAAAAGATGAAAAATCCTGCTGCAGCAAGAAGGGCAATGACGGCAATGACTCCGGATTTCATAGTATTGTAGGAAGGTGGGTAAGACATGGCTGAGATGGAGGTTCCGGCGAATTGATTTTCCGGTGACTTATTGTATTCATGTCATATTGAGAGTAGTATGGCAATCAAGTTCATCCGTGTATGACTTTGACAGAGGGCTATAGGAGCAAGCTGGTCGGATCCAGGTGATGAGAGGAAGGAAATGCCTTGACGGCCGTTGAACAATGGCAGAGATACGGAAGTATGTAGTTGTGCCTTCCAAGTTTGAATATCAAGAAAAGAGTCTCCCTTCCGGATCGCAAAGCAGATGACTGACTGTATTGGCGAACAGGGAGTAATTGCCAGTACTACAAGTATTCCGGGGAGGATTGTTTTCCATGGGGGAAATACTGATTTGCGACCGGGAAGGGAAGTATGGGAGTCAGATTCAAAATGCCCGATTTTTTCCCGAATGCAAGTTAAGGAACGGATATGTATAAAAAGACCAGTTGTTGATTATTTAATTTCATAAATAATTAATAATAAACAATATGTGTTTTTATTGGATAATAAAAAGGCCATGTTTATTTATGATTGAAAGGTATTTGGACGACGGATGCTCCTTGATGAAAATCCGGGATGATATAAGTACTATGGAAAGGGGTACCTTTGCGGAGTGCCCTGAGCATGCGGATGAGGCGGCGTACTGTTTTACGGATGTTGGATTTGTAATGAGCGATGGGAGGCAGGATGTGTTCCAGAACGGGGTTGTAACTGAGACTGATGATGCTGATTTTGTCCGGAATGGGGAGTGAATGCGCCGCTGCCCAGGACATGAGGGTGATGGCATGCTGGCTTCTGAGAACAACAAATGAGGTGATATCCGGGTGGGCGTCGAATGTGTTGTTCAGAAGATTGAAAAATTGATCCGTTTGGTCTGGAATGGGAATGAAGAGCGGGTTCCATTTTTCACCTTGGAATTCAAGGAAAGCTTTTTTCATTAATTGGTTGCCTTTGAGAGGAGAGTCCGGAATGCAAAGGACGGATGTATGGTGCCCACGGCTCCATAGGTGGGTAGCCGCATGCCGTGCTGTGGCTTCCCAGTGAGTATCGATGAAGGGGAGGCAAGCCGATGTGTGGCTACTACCCCGGACGAGACATGGGATGGCGCGTTGTTTGAACCAAAGCTGGGTTTCTTCAGAAGTCTGGTAAAGGATCCAGCATATGTGGGGGGAGGCGTGGACGAGTCGGTCCAATTTGGGACCGGGTTTTTTTCCCATGGCCCAGGGGATTTCGTAAACCCGGAGCTGTAGATTGTCGTACTCGAGAACTTTTTCTATTTCATAGAGTTCAACGAGTACTTGCTGAGGCATTCTGTCGATTGGTATCGGAGTGATCAGGCCGATGACCTCGGAAGGTTGTTCTTGTAATGGAGCTTGTACATCGTGATCCGGTGTGTAGCGGGTAATGATACGAGGCCTGTTATGCTGCGGCGGGGCAATCCAGCCATTTTCTTCCAAGTTGGAAAGAGCTTTTCTGATAGTTTCCCGGCCTACGGAGAGTATGTTGGACAATTCTCTTTCGGAGGGGAGGGCATGGTTCCATCTTTTTCCGATAATCATGTCCCTGATATGATTGGCAATTGTTTCCGTCTGGATGGGGGAAGGCTTCCGAGGCATGATGGGAAAGTACTCTTTCCCGATGTGGGATTCCAGTGATTTCTTATGTGTCTCTTTTTAACGGGAAATGAGGGAATTTATGAGAGTAATCCGGAAATGCCGTTGATCTTAACACAGGAAGATGGTAATGCACTGCTTGTCGCAGATGGAAGAGACGTGTTCATTTCCAGATACGGTTTACGTCTGGTTGTCAAGATGAAGAATGAAAATCTCAAAGGCCATTTGGCGATGCTCGGATGCAATACAATGTGGGGGTTGATGGCTCCCATGTGCAAGTTTGCGCTTCACACAGGTGAAATCAGTTCTGTAGCAATGGCTTCTTTCCGTATGCTGGGGGCAACGTGTCTGTTCTGGCTGGCTTCAGGTTTTACTCGGCAGGAAAAGGTGGCTTCCAAGGATATGCTGATGCTGTTTTTTGCGGCTTTGTTCGGTATCGTTCTGAATCAGGGGTCTTATACTTTGGGGGTTGGCTTGACGTCCCCGGCCGATGCTTCGATCATTACGACGACGACTCCGATCATTGCCATGATTATGGCGGCATTTTACCTGAAAGAGCCTATTACGGGGAAGAAGGTGTCCGGCGTGTTTATGAGTGCGGTGGGGGCGGTGCTGTTGATTGCCGGCAGCGGACAGATTTCCGGAGGCGCGGATTCATCCGGCAATGTATGGGGGGATCTGCTGGTGCTTTTCGCGCAGATGAGTGTTGCCGGTTATTTTGTGTTTTTCAAGGGATTGATATCGCGGTATTCCCCGGTGACGTTGATGAAGTGGATGTTCATGTATGCTTCCATATGCTGGCTTCCCTTTGCGTATCATGATGTGGCTGCCATTCCATTTTCCTCGTTGTCGTTCTCCCTTTACGGGAGTACGGGGTACGTCGTATTTTTCGGTACGTTTTTGACGTATTTGCTGCTTCCCGTCGGGCAGAAGCGGTTGAGGCCTACTGTTGTCAGTATGTACAATTATGTGCAGCCTATCGTGGCTTCCGTCGTAGCGGTATGGTGGGGAATGGATACGTTCGGGGTACTCAAATTTCTGGCTGTAGCGCTGGTGTTTGGCGGGGTCTATATGGTGACTCAAAGTAAATCCCGGGAACAGATGGAAGAGGATCGTAAGGTTCGTCTTCGCCGTCGTATGGCGCTTTCCCGGCTCAAGAGAAGACGGGAAAACGTGTTGCCGAAAATTTCCGGAGGGAAAAAATCCGCCCCGGGCATGTAGCTACGGGACGGATGGTTGGTTGCTGGAGCTTCCGGGAGGTGCGCCAGGAGATATGATCTCTGCAATCCCTCACCGATAATTTTGGAGCTGACTGACTCAGTCGCAGATGACGGCAATTTTAATGCCCTTCATCTGGACGTTGGTTTCAAGAGCTTCTGTGATTTCAGTCAGCTTGAAACGGTGGGAAATCAGCTTTTCCAGAGGCAAGCCGATGGAATAGGCCCGTTTGAGAAAGTCGAAGGTAGTCGGGTAATCCTGCGGGCTGTACACCCAGGAGCCGACAGCCGTGACTTCCTTGTTGCAGAGGTCGTAGTGATGGTTGATGATGCTTTCTCCTCCGTCCATGAAAAAGCCTACTTCACATAAGCCTCCGCCACGCTTGACAAATTTCCAGGCATTGGCTCCGGCTTTTCCCACTCCCGTACATTGGAAGACGAAATCGGCCAATTTACCGCCGTTGTCAGCCTTGACGGCTTCAAGGAGGGTTTCGAAATCGGCATAGTTTGTAAAATTGTACGTGCGGGTAGCGCCCATTTCACGCGCGAGTTCCAGACGGGAATCATTGCCATCCACGGCAATGATGGTTTCTATCCCAAGTGTGCGGATGGTGGCGATTTGGAGCAAGCCGATCGGACCGCAGCCTTGAACGAGGACAACGGAATTGAACTTCAACAGGCCGGTGGATTTGGCGCGTTCCAGAGAATGGGTGACTACGGCGGCCGGTTCTACGAGAATGCGTTGGTCAAGAGTCATGTTGCTGACGTTGAAAAAAGTGGATCCTTTGCGGATGACCAGGTATTCGGCGAAGTAACCGTTGAAATGGACATCGTCATCGGGCATTAGACCATAAACGCCGACGTTTTCACAAAGATTGGTGCGTCCGGGCGTATTAAGGCATGCGTCGCATGTACCGCAGGGAATGATACAGGTAACGATTTTATCGCCAAGCCCGAGAGGATTCCCGGCAGTATCTTTGGTGATGTTTTTACCCATGGCGACGATTTCGCCGGTACCTTCGTGGCCGAGGACTACGGGGCAGAGTCCGAATGGATCGCGGTTGTATTCATGACCGTCCGTTCCGCAGACTCCGCAGGCTTCCACTTTGATCAGCATTTCGTCGTCACTGATCGCAGGAATGGGATATTCGCGGATTTCGAAGGTTTTGGGTGCCGTCAGAACGGCAGCTTTGGCTGTGGTTTGCATAACGGCTGAAAACCTAAGGGCTTCTTGTCCATTTTACAAGATTAAAGTATCCTCTCTTTTGAAGAACCGGCAACGGTGATTGCCGGAGGGATGCCTTCCTGCGATTTGAGACGAGACGATAGATTTTTTTTGTAGAAAAATAAGGAATTATGTAATCTTATAAATTATTTATTATAAGTATTTTAATGATAAAAATTGGCGCTTTGTGTTGTGTTTTTCGTATTGCTGCTCCTTAAATGGATGCGTCTTCCGGAGAGGGAGATGTCAATAAAAACAACAAGAACCAATATCATTAATATGAGTACAAAATTGAAACGAATTTTCGTTCATGGTTTCCCCGGCATGTACGGTGGTGCAGGAACGGAATTGCACCATCAAATTATCGCCTGGGTCAAAATGGGAATGGAAGTTCATCTGATTCCGACCTGGGAGAACGTTTCCAGAGAACCCCTTTATATGGAAATGATTTCCCGAGGAATTCATATCCATGCCATGAACGACTGGTCCGTTGTGGAACCGGGGGATCCTGTGATCGGTTTCTGCAATGCGGAGTTTCTGAACAATCTTCCGGACATCCGCAAGAGGACGAAGAGAACAGTGTTCGTCAATTGTATGACCTGGTTATTCGACAAGGAAAAACAGGCGATGGCCGATGGGCAGATTGCCATGTTCCTGTACCAGAACGAGGATGTCAGACAAAAGAACATGCCCATTCTGAAGGCTTTGAACCGGGACTCGGCGATTCGGTTTTCGACCTTTATTCCTTATTTTCACGCAGACGATTTTCCGTTTGTCGAGGAACGTTCCAACGAATGGTTCGGCTGTGGTCGTATTTCCCGGCAGGATGCCGACAAGTTCGCCCGAAATACTCTTCATATTTACGAATACTTTGTTGCCCCGAAATGTAAACGGGGACTTTTCCTCGGATTCGGAGAGAAGAGCGAACGCAAGATTGGACACCCCTACAGCTGGATCCGTACGGCGGCCAACCATAAGGTGGTGTCGCAGCAGGATTTTTACAAGCATTGTGAGATTGTCCTCCAACCGACGGATACGACGGAAAACTGGCCGCGCATCGGTTTTGAATCCATGGCGAGCGGCAGTGTCCTGATTGTCGATAACCGCGGAGGATGGAAGAGACTTGTCGAGCACGGCAAGACGGGCTGGCTCTGCGACAACGAGAGGGACTTTATCTACTATGCCAGTAAAATGGCCTACGAACCAAATTTGCGGAGGGACATGGCGGAAGCCGCCCGTGAACGCGGTCTCCAACTAGGTGGATTGAAGGCGTCGATGGACAGCTGGGAAGAAATCTTCGAGCAGATGCTCCAACTGCCGGAATAACCTTGAACACTGGAACTGGTATGATGACTGATACTTTACGTCGCCGGGTCTCCGCTTTCTGGCCGGGAGGGGAACTTCCTCTCCTCGCCGGTTTGGCGGTCCGGTCTTATTTGGCTCATGGGTTCGAGATGCAATTGTTTGTGTACCGGCCCTGCTCGAATGTTCCCGAGGGAACGGTTCTCCGGGATGCTTCCGGAGTCATTCCCGAGTCCCTGGCTTTTTCCCACGACAAAGCCGGATGGGAGCCGTTTTCAAACTGGTTCCGCAATACATTGCTTGCTCGGGAAGGCGGGTTGTGGACAGAATTGGATGTTGTATCTTTGAACCGTGACGACATCCCGGAACTGCCGTGGTTTCCTGAGAGGGAACCCCGCGTTTATGGTACGGGATTGATCGGGTTTCCTCCCGGACATCCGGTGATGGAATGCCTCCGGCAGTTCTCGGAAGACCCGGCTGCCGTGATGCCGTGGGATGGCCTCCGGGAGACGGAATCAAAGAAACAATTTGCCCGGGATTATCCCGATGTATTCCAACGGAGAAAAATTGCTCCTCCCTCAAGTTATGGGGATAGTGTTTTCACAGCGGCCATCGTCCATGGCGGCTTTGAAAGGTATTCCTCTCCGGCATCTTCCGTCTACCCCATACACGAATCCTCGTGGCTAAACTGTTACAATGGCTGGCTGCACCTGCAAAGCAGCGAGTTGAGGGATTCCCGGGCAGTGTGCCTCTGGGGGACTCGGCTGGCAGCTGCCCCTGATGTCTTGGAAAATGTGGATAAGAACAGTATCGTAGGACAATTGCTCGATAGTTATTTGCCCTCTTCGCCAGCTACGGAAGTAGAAAGAAAGAAAGTGGATCTATTGATTGGCATCTGTTCTTGTTGCAAAGCCCGTGACCGTCGGCAAGCCGTTCGTGATACGTGGCTCAAGCATTCTGTCAACGGGATTAAATCCGTTTTTTTCGTGGGCCACCGGACTCCATTGGAGGATGAAAAGGAAGATACCGTTACCCTGTGGGCAAGTGATACATATGCCCGTCTTCCGGAAAAGGTGCTGGAGTTTTTCCGCTACGCCTTGGAACATTACGATTTTAAGTGGCTGTTCAAATGCGATGACGACTCCTATGTCGCTCTGGATCGATTGAAGGGATTGATCGACGGAGAAGCAGAACTGATCGGAGATACGTCCCTGGAAGGACGAGGTGCTCCAAGCGGTGGTGCGGGATACTGTCTTTCCCGCCGGATGGTAGAAAAAATCGTTTCAGAACAAAACATTCCGCCGACTGGTCCCGAAGATATTATCTTCGGAGAGTTGGCCTTGAAGCTTGGCGCTGTCCCGAAGTCGACATCGCTCTTGTGCATGCACAGCGGTCGTTATCCCCTGCCGGACAATGAGCAGGTATCTTCTCATTGGTGCAAACCGTTGCAACTTCATGCTCTGGAACACTTTTACCATTGTCGGCCATTAGCCGTGTATAAAGCCCGGCATGTATCGTGGACGGACGAAATCGAAGTGTATGAAGGAGGATTCTTCAGACGCCGCGGCACGGGGTGTTCCGGTCAGTTGTCTCATAAGGGCAACGGAATTTTCGGGCTGGGGTGGTTCCACTGGAATGAGGAATTGCTCGTCCGTACCGGCTCCAACCTTTATACCGGAGACAAGCTGGCTCTGGAGGCAGATTCCGGTGAAGAGGATATTGCTTGTTTGATTGCTCCGGATTTTGCCGCGCATGCCACGGACGTTCAGCCCCTTTGTATCCGGATCGGTGACGAAAGCCGGAAAATGGAGGGCTGGGTTCACTTGGGCTTGTTGAATAACGATATCAAGCATCCTGTCCCTCTACCGGATGCCTGTGTCGATGCCTACTATTTGGAACATGTACTTGAATGCGTCTCCTTCCGTGATGCCTTGGGGTTTTTCCATGAAGCCTGGCGAACCTTGAAACCAGGAGGAATCATGCGAATAGCCGTAGCGGACATTTCCAGAATTATGGATTATGCGGGCATGATTGTCCCGGAATTATCAGGTCAATTGCAAGATGGGCAGCCTTCCGTTATGTCTCTCCTGGTTTGGATGGAAGACAAATTGGAGCATCGGTCATTTTGGACGCGAGAGCTTCTGGAAGTTTGCCTGAAATCCGTCGGTTATGACGTTGCTGTCCGGGAGGCCGGACAATCATCTCATCATCTTTTATCCGGTCTGGAACCTCCCCAGTCCATTTTTACCTCGACACTTCCTTCCATTGAGACGGTTTGTCTGGAGATCGTAAAACCAAGCATTTGAAATTAAAAAATTACCAATTTTATGAAACACAATCCTATCCATAAAAAAATAGCCGTTTGCCTCCCTTCCTATAAGAGACTGGAGAGCCTGGAACGGCAGATTTTTTCCTTCATGCACCAAACGTATGCTTCGGAGGACTACCATGTTTTTGTCGCTGTTAAAGGTGTGACGGAGTACGTATTCAACAAGATGCTCGTACCTCGTTTTCGCCATTTCATTGAGACAGGACGCCTGACTCTTCGGTATTTTCCGAATAAGAACCAGATGTCCAACATCATCGACACCGTGAGAGATCTTGACATATCAGGATACGACTTGTTCGTCAAAATCGACGACGATGATTTTTATTCTCCGGATTATCTGAAGAATATCAACGACTTTCACTCAACTCTCCCACCCTGTTATTCCAGTTATTATAATGCCCGGGACTTAATTGCCCGGAATCTGAACGGGTTTTTCTGTCTGAAGAATGCTTTTTATCGTTTCTTCGGCTTTGCTCTCAACATGTCGCCGCAAGTTCTGGAAAAAGTGATGGAATGCGAACTGAATCCATCGCTCATGATTCCTATTGTGGAAAAGTGGCAGCACAAAACGGGACATACCAACTTCGGGTTTAACGAGGATAACTTCATTTTTATGCTGATGCGGGAGTACGGGTGTGCCAATATGGCCGATTATGTCAGGGAACAAGGTATTCTGCCGCATATTGTCGTCCAGAAGGGCAACCCTTCCGTGACGCGCGGTGGTATGATTGAGAAGCGTTTCCTCATCGCCAATGCAAGTATTGCAACGGATCCTGCATCCTGGGAGCATCTCTTGGAATTGTCACACCCCCATTGGAGGGATTCTTTCCGTATCCAAGGGAAAAGGGGAAGAAGGCTGGATGGCGGGAGTTTGGCCTCTGTATTGGAGAGGACTCCTGAGCGCCTTATCCTGTGTTGGGATGATTGGGGGGTCGAAGTTTTTGAAGCCGACGAGAATGCCATGTATGTACTGGCCGGTAAAATTACCGCCCCTGAGGGTTAGGCAGATTCCTTTTTTTTCATACGTATTAGAATTCAGAACCCCATTCCGGAGTAATCCCGGGACGGGGTTTTTTCATGATATGCTTGTTTCGTAGTCGGGCAGACATAAAAAAGGGCGCATGGAGGCAATTTCACTCCATGCGCCGGATTATTTCGTCGGGACGTTATTGGACATTTATGCCGGTATGCCGATACCTCGGTAGAGGAATCCTTCTTGCCGAAGAAGCCGAGGCGAGTACATGTTGCGACCATCCAGAACGATGTCGCCGTGCATGAGTTCGCGGATGCGTTTCCAATCGGGCTCGCGGAAATCGTCCCATTCCGTGACAACAAGGAGGGCATCCGCTCCGAGAACTGCATCGTTAATGGAATTCGCTTCGTAAACAGCGTTTCTGTCCGGGAAAAACCGCGTTATATTATGTACGACGGGATCGTACAGACGTACTGTGACACCCAAGTCGAGGAGACGGTGGATCATGGCTGCCGATGGGGCTTCCCGTGTATCATCCGTGTCCGGCTTGAAAGCTGCTCCCCAGATGGCGACTGTTTTGTTCATAAGACCGGGGATGCCTTCCCACAGATGGATGAGCTTGTCAACAAGGATGCTCCGCTGGGTAGCATTAACTTGTTCCGTCGCCTGGGCAATTTTCATTTCCAATCCATGCTGTAGTCCGGTTTGAATAAGCGATTGTACATCCTTGGGGAAGCACGATCCCCCATATCCGCAACCGGGATTGAGAAAATGGCGGCCAATTCGTTCATCGGAGGCCATCCCATGCCGTACCATGCGGATATCTGCTCCGACGGCATCGCACAGATTGGCGATTTCATTCATGAAGCTGATGCGTGTGGCAAGCATGGCATTGGCCGCGTACTTGGTCATTTCAGCAGAGGGGATATCCATGTGAATCAATTTGACTCCATGGATCGTGAACGGCTTGTAAATAGTCTCCATGAGTTCTTTGGCATGGAGCGAAGACGTCCCGGCGATAATCCTGTCCGGATGCATAAAGTCAGCCACAGCTTGACCCTCCCGGAGAAATTCAGGATTAGAGGCTAATTCGAAACGGCATCCTGCGTTACGGAGTTTCAATTCACGGGTGAGGATTTTTCCGATGTTTCCAGACGTTCCGACCGGCACGGTGCTTTTGATGACAATCAGGCAGGGGTGTTCCATATATTTTCCGATGCTTTTTGCGACGGCTTCAACATAGGACAGATCTGTCTTGCCGCTGGCAAGAGGTGGCGTGCCGACGGCGATGAACAAGGCGTCGGATTGGTTGACGTGGCGTTTTAAATCGGTGTCGAAAGCCAGACGGTTTTCCGTTGCATTCCGGATGACGAGTTCGTCGAGACCGGGTTCATGGATGGGGATTATTCCTTGTCGCAATTCTGCGATGCGCTTTTGGTCGATATCGATGCATGTGACGGAATGGCCTGCTTCTGCGAGGCATGCTCCGGTGACAAGTCCGATGTATCCTGTTCCTGCTATGGTAATGTTCATGAGCGTATATGGTTTGAATATCAGTTCCATGTAGCGTGAATTCCGGATAAAATCCAGATGAGAGGAATCAGGAGAATTTGTGCCTTGATGCATGTATTGCGCCCTTGTCTCTTGCTGTTGTAGTTGTTTGATAAACAACATTTCAGCCTGCTTGAAATGCAAAAAAGACTTCATTAGGTTCCAGGTGTCGATACCGCATGTCATCTATTCGTTTACATTTTGATGGGACTCGGTACGGAACAAAACAAATCAATCGCGAAAATAATGTATAAAATACTAATAGTCAGTATGCCCGGATCTCCTAAACGCAAAAAGGCAAGCCGTATCTTCCAGGAACAGGCGCTTTCATGGGAATGGATTGACGGCGTTAAAATAGAAAGTATGGATGAAATTCCAGCCTGGGAGAAAGATTCTCTTGAAGCATATCATATCGAACGACTTAAGTTTTCCCCAGAATACGTTTGCCGTGCGGTCGGATGTAAGAGAGCTATGAGAAGAGCCCTGGATCGTGCCGAATTATGCCAGGAGGAATGGGTCGTGATCATGCAGGACGATGCCGTACCTGTGGCGGGATTTGACCGTATCTTGAAGGAACTTCTTGCATCCGCTCCCGCAGAGGCCGGGGCTGTTCTTCTGCATCGCTGCGGTTTTACCCGGTCTCCCAAACCCAGTAAATTGGAAAAAATGAATCGGGACTACAGGAGCATGACTTCCTTTGCCGTCAGACCGGTTTTTGCCCGTGTGATGTCCGAGGCCTTATCCGCTTGGGGTGGGGAGGCGGACAGGATTTGGAAGGTTCTTCTGGAGTACGGTGAATCCCTCTACTATGCGTCACCTGTCATTGTTACTTGTAATCAAAAAGGTAGTGATATTATTAGCGGTATTCCCGAACTCTCCTATCTCTGGCAATAGACAAATTGGAGAAAAAAAAGACTTACTTGATAGAAGGTAAGTCATCAAAAATGGAGCGGATGATGGGATTCGAACCCACGACATCAACCTTGGCAAGGTTGCGCTCTACCCCTGAGCTACATCCGCATTAATTGAGTAGGTGTGCGGAAAACTTATACATGGTTTTAAGATTTACGCAAGCATTTTTTAGGAGAACCGGTTATTTTACGAGGTGTTTTCCTGTTTTTAATCTGGTCGTCATGATTGCGAAGATCCTTCTTGATCCACGGTTGGAAGATATTGACAAGATGCTATAACGTGTGAGGTGAATGCGGAGTCGTGGAGACGGATTGCTTTTTGAATGCAAGGTGTCATGATGTTGGCATGCTGGCACGTTTGTGTATTCTTTTCCTTTTGTGTTGCAGCCTTTTGCAGGGCTGGGCTTACCAGTCTGTACCGTCATTGACGGAAAGCACGAGGCGTTCCCCTGTTTTCCTGGGATGTTCTCTCATGGAGGGGTTTCGTTCCAATTATGTATACCGGGGCTGGAAGTTGGGAGATCAAGTGTGGGAATCTCAGTTCGCCTTTTCCGGTGCATTGGACAATGATTGGGCTTTTTCCGGCGAGGCTGACTATCTGAGAGGATTCGATGGAAATGAATTCGGACAGACGATCATGTATGGGGAACTCATGTATTATGTGGGCGATGAGTGTACTCTGGGTATTTCCGTTGCCCGGAATTGGTTTGACAAGACCGTATTGAAATCCGGAACCGAGAATGGAGTACATTTACATTGGAGTCCCACAGCCAGTTGGTATATCCACACTTTTGCCGTGTATGACTATGCCCAGGATGGATTTTATGGTCAGGCGGCCGTGACGTGGCAGCCGTTGATTTTCCAGAGTACGGCGTGGGTTTCTACGATTGCCGTGGGGGTGGCGTCCAAATACCATGGTGTGAGCGGCTTGCAGGATCTCATGGTGCGTACCGGACCTTTGTTTCGTCTGGGGGAAGCCTTTCGTCTCCAGCCATTTGTAGCTTATTACCAGGGACTTGCCCATGGAATCGACAATCATGTTTCCGTGGGCGCGTGGCTGACTTGGTGTTTTTAAGCACTTTGTGAAACGAGGTGTCCCTTCTAGAAGGGATTGAGCGTGAACTTCCTGGGCGGGTCCACTTTGTAGTTGGATGGGTGTGTCAGGATCAGGGTAATTTCCTGGCTCCATTCGTCGATATGCCGTTCATGGTGCTTGTAGCGGGTGTAATCCTTGAGATCGATGAGAAGGGCCGAGTGGTCTTCCCGGTAGTCGGCAACTTCGGCGATGATCCGGCCATGTGTGTTTGTCAGTTTGGCTGCCATGGCAATATGACCTTTTTTAACGAGCTGTTCTCCAATGGTGCCGACGCCGGATTTGAGTTCATTGACTCCATTGAGAAGGAGATTGGCCACGGCGGGCGTCGGAGTGATGGAGGTGATGGCTATTTCCAGTGTATAGGCATTGGGTGACGGTGTTGCTTTCGGGATGAAATTTCGTTCGTTATGGGCAGCCTGCGAGATGTTTTTGCGGAGGGAATCGCGGAAGTATTGGCGGAGTTTATCGAGATCCCGTTTTTCCTCATCGCTTTTCGGTTTTACATCCATCCAGTTAATATTGATATCTTTGATGTACAAGACCTGTTTTTTTTCATGCTTGCCCTGGACGCGGTCATTCCATTCGTGGGCATTTCCATCTGCCCAGAAGGAGAGGAAAGGCGTCCTGTTTTTTTTGTCGTACTGGTAATGAGTGATGAATCCCGTGCGGGGGATTTTATCGAAATTGTCATTTTTGCTGCACGAGGGCAGGAAGCTCATTACCATGACAGCCGGAAAGAGAGCAGCCGGAAACGCTGTAAGTTTTTTCATGTGTAGGACAAGGTCGTATTCATTCTCTAATAACGGAAGGAATGAACTGCTTGCAAGAGATAATCCATGTTTTCGTGAATTGATTTTGCCATGTTGTCCGGAGACCGTTAGAATAAACGTGCATGAATGGTGGTCGCGTTTTGTTGAAATCCGTTTCCCGCTCGTTTTTTCTTAGCATCAATTTTTTGCCGGGAGGAATGAAGGAGGCCGTCTCTGTTGCGTATATGCTGGCGAGAGCTGCTGATTCCGTGGCAGATACGGCCAAGGCTTCCTCCTTTGTGAGGCTGGATCTCTTGCGATTGATGGATCGTGTCGTGACAGGGATAGCCGATAGGGACGAATGCCGGAGGTGTTTTGAGAGACTGGGACGGGACCTGGCTCCCGGTCAGACGCATGAGGGAGAGAGGGTATTGCTCCAAAGGTATGGGGAATGTGTTGCGGCCATGAATGCTTTGCCTGTTGAGCAGATTTCCCTGATACGGAAAGTTCTTCATACGATTGTCGAAGGTCAGATATGGGATTTGGAATTTTTCGGAGACGGACACGAAGAGGCAACTCGCACGCCTTCGAAGGATGACGTGTTGCTTTATACGTACCGGGTTGCCGGATGTGTTGGAGAGTTTTGGACGGAGCTTGCTTCTCTGGTCTTGGACGAACATTTTTCCGTATTGTCCCGTGAGGAGATGCTTGAGCTTGGTCGCCATTACGGTCAGGGATTGCAGTTGGTCAATATCTTGAGAGACCGCGCCGAGGACGCCTCAAGAGGGCGTTCTTATATATCTGACGAACCGGATGTATTGGCTGCCTGGCAATCCATGGCCCGTTCCTGGTTGGGAGAAGGTGTGGCCTATTCTTTGGCGTTGATAAATAAAAGGTTGAGGTTTGCCAGTGTCCTTCCTGCGTGGCTGGGATTGGAAACTATGGACCTTGACGGGATATTGGACGGGACGACGGCTTCGGAGCCCAAGAAGAAGGTTGGGCGGAGCGTGGTGCGGCGCCTGATGGTGAGGGCGTTTCTTTTTGCGTGGAAGAGCCCGCAGGGGGAAGCGTAGGATCAGTTCCCTTGTCCGTTTCTCCGGTCGTAGGGCCTCCTGCCCCGTTTTGGGACGGCGGAGCAGGAGGAGGTGGAGGCGGTGTTAGCAGATCGGTCCACCGATGCAGACTGTAACCGGGGGCAATGCCGCCGATTTCATTGAGAAGTTCGGTACAGGTTCGTTCCCATACTGCGTAATCGGGCGGTCCTTTATCCGGCAGGGCGGTACCGGGGAAGATGATGTAGCTGACCGTCAGGTCGGAAACGGGGCGGGCGTATGAGGAAGCTTTGGGATTGATGGCGGTTGCAAGCCGCAGGGAAGCTTCTCCCGTTTTGTAGCGGGGACCGGCGTCTCCTACGATGGCGGGATACATTTTTTTGCCGGCAACGACGATGACAAAATCTCCGAATGCCGGGGAATAAGACGAGGACTGGTTGACGATTCCCAGAGGCAGGACGATGAAGGGATCGTATTCCGCAATCAGAAAACTATTGCGCTTGAGCTCGGCGATGACGAGCTTGGCATGGTTTATATCGTTGGCTATCTGGGCCTTTTTTTCTCCAGTGGCTTTGGCGAGAGATGCCTGCAGGGAAGTCAGACGCTTTTCCCATACGGGCAGGAGAGGATTGACTTTGTCGGTTTTTTTTAGCCAGCGGTAGGATGTGCTCGGCTGATAGAAGGAACTGTTGAGGATTTTCTCCGGCATTGTGGACAAACGGTCTCCGTCGGAACCGTCGGAGACGACGTCCATTTCACTTTGCAGCCATAGGACTTTCCGGCCCGTAGTCGGATGGCAGAGCTCCATGATGGTTTCCGTATCGTAGAAATTGTGGCGATCCAGTACTCTGTTGAGAGAGGAGAGCTTTTTCCGGATTTCATTCTGCTTGCGCGTATAGAGCAGCGAGTAGTAGGGGGAAAGCTTGCCTGAGTCGAACAACTCCTTGAGCCCCGGCAGCATACGGTTGAGGTGAGGGTTGACGGAAGTGAGTTCCTCCGCCTTGGTCAATGGCTTGGGCATGACGACATCCAAGGTAAGTGTCGCCCGGTAGTTGGAGGGAATCGTACGGACAATGGATGCCCGGTCTCCTTCGATGAAATTGATTTTTGTTTTGAGGTTTAGTCCGCGCGTAAGCTCCTTGACATCCCAGAAGGCTCCCGTGGCAATGCGTGTCGGCATGACGGGAGGGAAAGGTGGATAGGTAACGTTGGGCATGGAGACGGCCCGTTCAATTCTCCAGGGATCGGCCAGCCTGGAATCTACCATGAAAGAAGAAGGCGGAACCTTTTGACCGGCATCGGAAAGGGAGGGATCTGGAGTTGGTGGAGTGGGGAGGGGGGGATTTTCTCCGTCGTCCGGCGTTGATTGTTCTGGTTCGTGGTTCTTGGGAGGCGTGTTGTCCCGGTTAATAGGATCGGGCGGAGTTGTGGGGAGATGGGGGGGAAGCTCCCGGCATGCGCGCACAAGGTCGGCCGGATAAGGAGTGAACAGGGAGGCTACGAACGCAATGGCGCATCCGCAAAGAATGGCCGATACCGGAGATATACGGGATTGCGAGGATTGCCTTTTGGATCTGCTCATGACTGGAGAATGATGTCGGGGGGATTCAGGTTTGAAGAAGGCTACGCCGGGGTCTCCTGCCCATGACCCATCGGATGACGGGAGCGGGCAGGAGGGAAAGCAGGATGTGGGACCATTTGATAGGGCCTCCGGGGTAAATTCGCGACTTGTTTTTTGCCATGGCTGACAAGGCTTCGGAAACGACACGTTCGCGGGATGTGTCGAACATTTGCTTGCCCGGCATCATGTCTCCGGTGAATCCCGGTCTTCGGGCTATCTGGCCGAATTCTGTATGAACCGGTCCGGGGCAGACGGCTAGAACGTTGATATTCTTTTCCTTCAATTCCAGACGCAAGGCTTCCGATAGGGATAGAACGTAGGCTTTGCTCGCCGCATACACGGCAAAGTCCGGAATGGGAAGGGCGGATGCAAGGGAACTGATATTAATGATGCCTCCTCCTGCGGTTTCCAAAGTCGGGATGAGGGAGTGGCAGAGCTTGGTCAGGGTAAAGATATTGAGGACAATCATGGATTCTATCTTGTCCCAGTCAGCTGTGGAGAATTCCCCGTAATCTCCCATGCCGGCATTATTAATGAGGAGGGTTCTTGCTGACGGCAATCCGGTGAGCATATGAATCAGGGGGATCATGAAGGAGGGATCCGTGAGATCCCCGGGAAGGCAGGAAACCTGAAGAGCGGGATTGATTCTACGGGAGCTCTCTCCGACGATTGTCAGGCGGTCACGGCGTCTGGCAATGAGAATGAGCTCGTCGACATAGGGAGCGAGCTGATAGGCGAATTCTTCCCCGAGTCCGGAAGAGGCTCCTGTAATGATAGCCCGTTGATAGGATTGGTGTCGCATTCCGTTTTTTTTTACCTTGTCGGAGCCGGAATGACAATCTCGGCGTTTGTCAAATAACGGGATAGGAAGGAACGAAAGAAGAACGATCCGATCTTTTTTGTCCTTTTCGGAAAGGTATTTTACAAGAAAAAAGAGGCTGTCTCAGTCGGATTTTTCAATCCTTCATGAGACAGCCCCTTAGCAATTGTTTTTTGAAAAAACGATTTAGTTGGCGGAGCCTTCTTCCTGCTGCGGAACAAGAACAACACGAAGAGGAACGCGAGTGATGATTTCGCCATCAAGCGTGATGTCCACGGAGTAGGTACCGGCGTTGGCAAAAGAGAGTCCCTGGAAGTTCATAATCAGGTTACGGGTGAAGAAGGAAGCTCCTTCGGGCAACTGAACATGCAGATCGCCGGAAATGGGCATGCGTTCCTTGTCAAGAGCTTCACCGTCTTCGTCAACGATGCTGATGCCGAGTTTATGGTCACCTTCGTCTTCGGGGGTCAACGTGATGCGGAGAGCAAGAGCGCAGGAAGGATGCACAACCGGGGTCTGGCGGGCAAAGAGAGTGTCGAAAGCGCCTTGGACGCAAAGTTTGCCCTGATAGTCTGCAGCGTAGTCGCAAAGAGTGGATACTTGGAAGTCCATAGTGTCTTGTTGGATTATTTATGTTAAACCGCCGTGTAAGAACGTGCGGCAGCTCTTTACAAGCTAGTACCAAACTCGCCATCTATCAAGCCTAAGAGGAATGTTTTTTTGTCATTTTGGATATTCGTTCAAGTTGGGCATTGTCCCGGGCCCCTGCGACATGTAGAAAAGGAATAGGTTTGTTGCAGCACAATTCATGATCCGGCCCCTACAGTTCATTCAGAAAAAAATCGGACATTGGCGCTTGCGTATGTTGCGTTTGCTTGCCGGGCACTTGCCTTGGTTGAGCCGGGATGACGGTTCCATGCGCCGCGATGCCGGGACGGTCGTCGATTTGTTTGCGACTATTTTGATGAGGCACCGGCATATCAATGCCAAGGATGCCGATGCTGCATTGGATATTTTGCGGTATACGTTTCCGGAGGTTGAACATTACTGGTTGGCGTCCCGTCTGGAACAATCCATGTCTGCTTCCTATACGGTACGTGAAGTGCTGGCCGCCGCCGCCGCCGGACGCGACGAAGCGGAACGCATAGCCATTGCTTTGGAAGTATTGTCCTTGTTGAAGAATTCGGGAGATCAGTCTTCCCTGGGCAATCTGTTTGAACGTGTCACTTACGGTCTTGAGCTTCCCGGCGCCGCCGAGGGGCTGATGAATCTGTTGAATGTTCCAGGGACTGAAGCGGAAGATCCGGCCTTTAGCGTTAGTTTTTCTTCATCCGGAAGAGGCGAGGTTGCCCTTCCGGAATCGGATGCGGGGGTAGAATTTCGCTTGATTCGTTGTTCTCGCCTGGTGATGGTCGTCAATGACGGGAAGAAATCCCTGATTGTCCGCGGCCGTCCTTTGGCTCCCGGGCGGGCCATGCCGTTGACGGTGGGGCAGGTTGTCGTCATTCCTTCCGGCCCGATCAGTTACGAAGACTTTAACTTTTTCCTGGAAGCCAAGCGAACCGGGAGGAAGGAAGCTTTCTTCTTCTTTGTTCAGCACGACAGCCTCCAGATCACGCGTGTCCGTAATCGTAACAGTCTGTTGAAGATCATGATGGGATTGCAGGGAGATGTGACGATCCTGCGTCCCGATGTCGATTTCCGAGTCGGAAACAAAAAGGTCGAACCGGGGGAAATTACCGAACTTTCCTACCATACTCCCTTCATGTTGCAGGGAGCTGGTCCGTTCCTTCTCAACGATATCAAGGAAGTGACTTCCGATATCGGCAAGCAGTTCCAGATCGATCCTGCTGCACGTAAAGTACGTGTGACGAATATGCCGGAAAAGGCGCGCAAAGGGGATTTGCTGTTGACTCCCGGATTGGCTTCGGACGTCGTGTTCGAGGTATCGTTCTCCAGCGATACCAGTTCCGGGACACTGGACGTTTTGGAGGCAGCCAGCCACATATCCGTCAATAACAGAGTCGTGCGCGGTCGGATGGAGCTGCAGGATGGCGATATCATTAAACTGAATGCTTTCCAGAGTTTGAGGTGCAATTTTTCCTCAGGCGTTCTGGATGAAGAATACAACGCCATCCGTTCGCTGTGCGTCGAGAGCGTGACAAAGGATTTTCCTCGTTCCGGTCGTGTTGTGGACAATATTGACTTTGAAGTCAAACGCGGCGAGATGGTGTGCATTCTTGGTCCGAGCGGATCCGGGAAGAGTACTCTTCTTTCTATTTTGGCGGGGCACTTGCGCCCGACTCGCGGTCGTGTCCGCTACAATGAACAACGCCTTTACGAACAGCCGGAAAACCTGCGTCCCTATATCGCGTTCATTCCCCGTGAGGATATCTTGGATGCTTCCATGTCCGTGGCTGAACATATCGCCCAGGCTACTATTGTCCGGCGCCCGCGTCTCCAGCGTGCGGAACGCATGCGACGCGTCAATGCCATTCTGAAATTTTTGGGATTGACGCATATTGCTTCCCGCCGTGTTGGGGGGCCTCATGAACGAATGATTTCCGATGGGGAGAGAACCCGTCTGAATCTGGGGCTGGATTTGACGGGGGGGTCCGACGTCTTTCTGATGGACGAGCCGATCAGCGGGCTATCGTCCAGCGATGCTACCAAGGTTGTTGAAACGTTGGAACGTCTGCGGCGCGACAAAATCGTCATTGCCACGATGCACCGTCCGAGTGCCAACCTGATGAATCGCTTCGATAAGATTCTCGTGCTTGACCATGGCGGGCAGATGGCTTTTTGGGGGGAACCTGCGGCGATGATGCACTATTTCCGCAAGGCTGCGACCGATATGGGGATTCAGGTTTCGGCGGACAGCATCAAGGCTGGTGGCGCTGATTATGTCTTTGAAGTTTTGGAGGCTCCCTTGCAGTGGCACGACAGACGGCGTCTCCAGCATCCCCGTCTCTGGCAGGAACGCTTTGAAGGCTTCCGGTTCCGCAATTCAATGGGAGCCGATTTTGGAGCGGCACTGCCGAAAACCATGCTGGGAACCAGCGATATCATTCCTCCGCCTCCCAAACGTTCCGTCATTCAGTTTTGGAGGTTGTTCCGCCTGTGGCTGGTGCGTACCTTTCTCGGGAGGGTTCGCAGCCGGATGGGCTTGTACACAACTTTGCTGGAAGGTCCTTTACTGGCTCTGCTGATAGCGATGACCCTGCGGGCATCGTCAACTCCGGTGTTTACCTTCAAGACAGCGTTGCACATTCCTCCATACTTGTTTTTATCGTCTGTTGTGGCGATGTTTTTTGGTTTGACCGGAGCGGCGAGTGAGATATTGAAGGATAATCCGTTGCTCAAACGCGAAAGCAATTACCGTGTTTTCGTATCGGGGTATATCGCGGCCAAGGCCTTGGTGTTGACCTTTCTTGCCGCTATTCAGTCCGCTTTGTACTTGGTCATAGGCAACGCCATTTTGCAGGTGAATGAGATGTTCGTGTCGTATTGGTTGATCATGGTGCTGACGGCATTTGTCGGTGTCAGTATTTCTCTGCTTGTATCTGTTTTTGCCAAGACCGAACGCGTTGCGTTGAATATGGTGCCCCTCGTACTGATCCCGCAGGTATTGCTGGCTGGGGCGATGATTCCGTTCGAGGAGATGAATCAGTTCATCCCCTGGTCGGCTCACAGGACGGATGAGAATGGTAGGTTAAAGCCCGGACGAGTCCCTCTTGTGGCCGAAGCGTGCCCGTTGAGATACTCCTATGAAATGTTCGTTGTGGATCAGGCAACCAATAATCTGTGGGAATTGGAACGTTCTAAAATTCAGAAAAGCGTCGATATCCTGAAGAACAAGCCCGGCATGCTTACCTCGGCTGAAAAGGATAAGATGCGTATGTTGCTACGAGGATTGACGGCTATTTCATCCCTGGAAGCTACCGACGCGGACGAGGCAAAGCGCCATTTGCGCGCGCTACGCCGGTATGCCATGGGGGATTCCGAAGAGGGGCTTGATGCCTATATCAAGGATTTGGAGAAGGTCAAAAAACAGACGATGGTGTCGTATTTCGTCAATGACCGTATCCAGGGTATTTACGAATTTGCCGAAGCCCAGCGACAGAGCCGCGAAACGGTAGATCGTCCGACGATTTTCCTGGCCCATCTTCAGCCCATTCCCTGGATGGGAGACGGCAAACTTCCGGACGATCCCGGCTATAGCGCAGACCATGGTACAGTGGAAACCTTGTGGAAGGACGGGGTCGTCCTGTTTCTCATGGGATTGATTCCCCTGGTTGTTGCCGGATGGGCCGTGAAGAAACGCATGGAAGTCAAAGTGCCCGTGACCCGTTTTTGACGATTGGGGTGGGAGTGCCGGTGAAATGTCTTCCCTTGATTCGGCAGGAGAGGTAGAATCTTTCTGCCTTCGACAGGGGAGCATGCCGTGCTGAGACAGGATACCCGTTCCGCGTATCCGAAACCCTCCGAACCTGATAAGGTTAATACCTTCGCAGGGAGTCGCTGAGTAGGTCCTGCCGTGCATGGATCTCTGAAGGAGGTTGTTTTATCTTCATCAACGTTCCTTCCATGACTGACAACACCAAGAATGTTTGCCTTTCCTACCCCGGATCGTCCCGCGTGTATGTCGCCGGGAAACTTTTCCCCGGGATTCGCGTTCCCTTCCGCGAAGTTTCCCTGAGTGAAACCATCTTTCCCGACGGTTGCCGGGAAGACAATGCTCCTGTCCGGTTGTACGATTGTTCCGGTCCCTGGGGGGACGATTCTTTCTGTGGATCTGCTGATCAGGGAATTCCCTCGTTAAGGAAGGATTGGATTACTTCCCGTGGCGATGTGAAAACGGTGGAGAACTCCCACGGCTCATGTCTTGTTTCGGACGGCTCCCATCCGGTAACTCAGCGGTGGTATGCATCTCAGGGAATGGTGACTCAGGAAATGGAGTTTGTCGCCATCCGTGAAAATCTGGGAAGGGAAGCAGCCTTCAAGGCGGTGTATGACCGCTTTCCCCATGAGAAGACGAGACCGGAAGAAGCGGAACGCATGCTTAAAAGTCTTTCCGTAATGCCGCGACCTTCCGCTCTGGAAGCGGAAAAAGGATTCGGTCCCGGCAGTCTGGTCCGTCGTGACAGCCTTGATTTCCAGCATCCCGGAGAACGGCGCTGCGGATGCCGGATGCCGGTTTTCTACACGCCGGAATTTGTCCGTGACGAAATTGCTTCGGGCCGTGCTCTAATTCCCGCCAATATCAATCATCCCGAGTGTGAACCGATGATTATCGGTCGCAATTTCCTGGTTAAGATCAATGCTAATATCGGCAATTCCGCTCTCGGTTCAAGTTTGGAGGAAGAGGTGGAGAAATTGCGCTGGGCTATCCATTGGGGGGCGGATACTGTCATGGACTTGTCCACGGGAAATGACATCCATGCCACCCGTGAAGGTATTCTCCGCAACTCCCCCGTTCCCATTGGCACGGTTCCCGTGTATCAGGCTTTGGAAAAAGTTCATGGAAGAGTAGAGCAGCTGACGTGGGAGATCTTCCGAGATACGCTTGTAGAGCAGGCGGAACAGGGCGTCGATTACGTGACCGTGCATGCCGGGCTTTTGCAGCGGTTCATTGCCCATACGGCCCGCCGTATGACCGGTATTGTGTCGCGCGGCGGCTCCATTATGGCTCAGTGGAGCATGCTCCACGGCAGGGAAAACTTCCTCTACGATCATTGGGACGAAGTGTGTTCCATTCTTGCCGCCTACGATGTGGCCGTTTCCATCGGGGATGGTTTGAGGCCTGGTTCCATTGCGGATGCCAATGACTTTGCCCAACTGGCGGAATTGGAAGTGCAGGGAGAGTTGACCAAACGCGCCTGGGACAAAGGGGTGCAGGTGATGAATGAAGGCCCGGGGCATGTTCCCATGCACCTGATTGCCGAAAACATGAACAAGCAGTTGGAGTGGTGTATGGAGGCGCCGTTCTATACCTTGGGGCCGTTGGCTAGCGATATTGCCCCCGGTTATGACCATATCACCGGAGCTTTGGGGGGCGCTGTGATCGGTCAGCTCGGATGTTCTATGCTCTGTTATGTCACGCGGAAGGAACACCTGGGATTGCCGGACAGGGAGGATGTCCGCGAGGGAGTCGTGACCTACAAGTTGGCTGCCCATGCGGCAGATCTTGCCAAGGGGCATCCTTTTGCGCAATACAGGGACAACGCTCTCTCCAAGGCTCGTTTCGAATTCCGTTGGGAAGATCAGTTCAACCTTTCGCTGGATCCGCAGAGAGCTCGTGAATACCACGACCTGACGCTGCCGCATGCCAATGCAAAGAACGCTCATTTTTGTTCCATGTGCGGCCCCAATTTCTGTGCCATGCGTTTGTCCCAGGATATTCGTAAAATGGCCGGGGAGAACGAGCCTGAATCCTGAACAAACTGGAGATTTGATCCTTATGAACGGAGAGAAACCAGCCTTTGATTTCTTCTGAAAAAGTTTGTTGTAAGGGCGAATTGGATTGTCAGCAAGGGACTCATATGCCAAAAGAACGGTTGTTTCCCTATGAAAAATCGATTCCTGCTCCTGACGTTGACCGGCATTGTGGCTGCAAGCTCCGTGCTTGAAGCCAGGGTGTGGACTAATGGAAACGGAGCGACGATTGCGGGAAACCTGGTCGAGGTACGCGATGCTGAATTGGATATCCTGCTGGCCGACGGGAGGCGGGTAACGATTCCCCGTAAGATTTTGTCCGGAGTGGACAATGCCTATGCCGATGAATGGCTGCGCCGTTCTCGCGATGGGGAAGGACCTCCTCCGGAGGACCAGTTCCCTCAGCCGCAGCAAGTAACGGATACGAGTACTGACAAGAAGGTTGTGCCGACCAATTGGATGGATCCGTGGCCGAAAAAGTCGGGATATGATGGCGTCATTATGTTCAAGGTCCTTCAGCAGCTGGACGGGTACAGCGTCTATGAGTCCGATCATTTCCGGATAGAATCTCCCAAACCTTTGGATCGTACGGAGCTGGATGCCTTGTTCATCCGGTTTGAATCGGCTTTGGCCGCTTTGGCCGCGCTGCCGTTTAACCTTCGCTTGGCAATGGCTCCTCCGGTGCGGTATGTGATACGAGTTTCTTTCGACGATGCCGGCTGGAAAGAATCCGGGGGAGGCGACGGTGAAATGATCGGGGTTTCCGGTACACATTTTATCGTCCGCTTAAATAGGACGGATCCGGATTTTCCTGTTAGTATTGAATTGAGAAAGAGAGCGACGATTCCGGATTTTTCCTACTTGAAGCCCATCCATATCATGACCCATTGGGTCATGCAGTTCTTGGGCAAAATCTATTGGCTGAACGAGGGACTGGCTTCCTACATGGAGGTGATGCCGGAAAAGGAAGGCATGTTCGATTACGAACATGACATCGCTTTGTCGGCCCGTTCCGTTCCGCGTACAATCCGCAAAAGCAGCCTTTCCCTTCCTTCCTTGGAGAAGATTTTGACTCAGGAAGGTGCCCCTCAAGGTTCCGAACGGGACTTGATGAGGATGAAAGCCGGTGTTTTGTTGGTTACCGTGTTCTTTATTCGCATGGATCGTGGCGGAGGAGAAATGAAAAATCTGCGTCGTTACCTCCAGCAGATCCAGCGCGATGGAAAGGGGAATCCGGTTGAGTTGCTTCTCGATGGCAGAACATGGGAGGAATTGGAAAATGAGATAGTCGACGCATGGCGTCCTCACCGCGTAATCCTGAAATTCGACAGCAAGTGATGCCGGTGTCCGAATGCCATTGGCAACGGTTGGCATGCACGCAATTAAGCATTGATCGCGGACAGGAGGCATAGTAGTTCATCCGTATGATACGAAGCGTTCGCGGATGGTTGTTGTCACTGGGTATGGTTTGTACTGTCCTGGCGGTCGATTCATGTCCGGGAGCTGTTTCTGAACCACCTCCTCTGGATCCCGGGGTTTTCATCGGTGTTCCGTCTCTTGCTCCGTCCCGGGGCGAGGGTAGAGGGGCAGCCGTTGTGCCGGCCTCGGAAAATATTCCGACTGCGGAACCCGTAGCGGAGGAGAATATCCCGACTGCGGTGCCGGTATCCCCCGAGGAGCTGGCTCCAGCCAATACTCAGGCCGTCCAAGTGCCCGTTATACCCAAGGCATCCCAAATCCCGGTGGATCAGAACAAGACTCAGGTTGCCATCCTGTGCTATCATGATTTTAGCGAGGAAAAACCTGTGACGGAGATGCGTATTCGTACCTCTGTTTTCCGTCGTCAGATGCAGGCATTGAAGGATGCAGGCATGCCCGTTATTACCCTGAAAGAATTCAGGGAATGGAAGAATGGCGACCGTCGCCTTCCGGAGTATTGTGTGATGATCACGGTCGACGATGGCTGGAAAAGCCTCTATACGGACGCCTTTCCGGTGTTGAAGGAAATGGAATTTCCGTTCACGGTGTTTCCCTATACCAATTATTTGACTGGCCGGGGGGCGTCGTTGAGTATTGAACAGGTTAAGGAAATGGTGCGTGCCGGGGCTACTCTCGGAAGCCATTCCACAAGCCATCTCTACCCCTCGGCATGGAAGCGAGTCCAGCGTAAGGGGCAGGAAGCCTATTCCACTCTGATCGACCGGGAAATCGGCAAGTCTCGGGAGTGGCTGCAGGCCAATTTTAATGTACCGGTTGAATTCTACTGTTATCCCGGAGGGTATCATACGCCGGAAATGATCGAAAAACTGCCGACATACGGTTACGTGGGCGCTGTGACAGTCGTCCAGAGGAAGACCTTGCATGAAACGGACAATTGGCAGATTCCCCGTTACGTCGTATTTGGCAACAATCCGAGGATTTTTGCCAATGCCGTGACGTTCCATCCTTTGGGAGAATCGGGGGCTTCGGGGGTATCCGATTCCGGGGCAGGAAGCATATCGGTTGCCTCCATGTCTTCCTCATTGCTTCCTCCTCCTATGCAAACTGTTCAGCCTACTGCCAATGCCGTGATTGCGGATCTAGCTCCTGTCATATCGATTGATTTGAGTAATGAACGGGATGTAAATCCGGACTCTATTGTGATGATGATCAATGGATTGGGTAAAGTTCCCGCTTCCTATGATCCCGTCCGGAAAATGTATTCCTGGAAAGCGAACCGTCCGTTCCGTGTCGATACCGTGACCGTGTTCGTATCCTGGAAAACCTTCTCTTCTTCCCAGCCGCAGAGTGTCCGGTGGCAATTCGGTGTGTCGGAACCCAAGTCTCATTATGTGCCGGCAAATGTTGTAAAGTGACACTCTCTTCAATTTGGTGTTGACCTTAGGAACAAAATTGTGTTGATTGCGGGCATGGATTCGCCATAGAGCGGATCACAGACTTCTATGGAAGCCCGTGGCACGGGCAGGCAATAGATGGGGAATACCGGTGAAAATCCGGAGCTGTACCGCAACTGTAAACGGAAGCATGCTTTCGCAAGCCAGAAAACCAGCCATGGGAGTTGTCCTATTTGACCGGCGAAGTACCGGTTTTAAGGCGTTACAACTATGATATGCTATAGAAAAGCACTCGAAATGGGTGCTATTGCTGTCGGTCTGGCCCTTGTGGCTTCAGGCCAAGTCTCTCTCGGAGCGAATGCTGACAATCAGTCGGCAACCCAGCCAGCCGGTGCTCAGGAGCAGAAAACTGTACCTGCCCAGACTGTCGCCGTCTTACCGGAAATGACTGTTTCCTCCCACTATGTAGGAGTGCCATACACGTCTTCCGGCGTCTCTGTGAGTATTATTGATCCGAAGGCTTTCGAAGAACGCGGGATTGAAACTCTTTCCGGTGCTCTTGCCCGCACTCCTGGCGTGTATATGCTGGAAGACGGCAGTGTTGGTCAGCGTGGATCCATGGGATACATGACTGTTCGCGGTGTTAATTTGGCTGGCGGTACATCTTTGATGATCGACGGCATGCGCGTATCCGATGTGCGTAATGCCATGTCGTACGACAGTCTTGGTTCCGGCCCTGGACAACTTTATGGCCAGGGTAGCCTCTTTGACTTGGGTGGCGCGGAACTTGTCAAAGGACCTCAAGGGGCCGTCTACGGCAACAACTCGTATGCCGGCGTTTTGGCTCTTTCTACACCGGAAGGATCGGGCAAACCCTCCCTTTCCATTTTCAACGAGGCCGGTTCTTTTGGTTCCTATACGGGAACGGTGACGTCTCAGGGCAAAATCAAAAAACTGGGTTATTTTGTAGGAGTCGGTTTTGAAACGACCGAAAACGATCTTCATTATTTGGGGGCTTCCGGTCCTTATGCCTACCCCAATCCGGGACAAGCCAATAATTACGGTGATTTTCGCCAATGGCAGGGA
>ULTG01022021.1_pt1 | contig 28868 bp, 26 predicted proteins | sample 1957461 | NCBI WGS metagenome assembly ULTG01 (sample SAMEA4835730, study PRJEB28245) | human gut metagenome | biome: gut microbiome; material: fecal sample | place: Denmark | collected 2008
CATTCTCCAGTCGAAGTAGGGAAGTATTTCATCTATAGAGAGTTCCATGGACGGAATGTCGCAGAACGAATATTCTTCAGGTGTGAGATACGAGTCTTCGGAGAATGCCGCTTCCGGCACATCGCTTTCCTGCATCGTGCGTTTCGCCATCATGCTTTCATACATGGCCTGCTGCTTTTTCTGCGCCTCATGCTCTGCTGCCTCGAATTTTTCCCTGTCCATCATGCAGCGTTTCGCTATCACCGCGCTTGAAGACGCGTCCTGCGCATAGAAAACATGCTGATACAGAGGGGCTAGCTTGACGGCAGTGTGCAATGCGGATGTGGTCGCGCCGCCGATGAACAGAGGAGTATCCATACCTCGTCTGGTCATTTCCCGGCACAATTCCTCCATCTGGTAGAGCGACGGCGTAATCAGCCCGCTCGCCCCGATGATCGCGGCATTGTGCTTCTGCGCCTCATCCAGAATCCTCTCCTTATCCACCATCACGCCCAGGTCAATGACTTCGAAGCCATTGCAGCTCAGGACAATGCCGGTGATGTTCTTTCCTATGTCATGGACATCTCCCTTGACGGTAGCATTGATTATGACAGGTCTTGTGCCGGAATCATTGCCCTCGCCGGTCATGTACGGTTCGAGAACCGCGACCGCGTCCTTCATGATTTTGGCGGACTTCACGACTTGCGGGAGGAACATTTTGCCGTCGCCGAAGAGCTCACCGACGCGCTCCATTCCCGCCATCAGCGGTCCTTCGATGACTTTCACCGCAGAACCGTATTTATGGTAACACTCCAGCACGTCCGCCTCAAGTCCGGCGCCGCGTCCCTTTACGAGACATTCTTTAAGCCGCTCTTCAGGCGTACTGTTCTGGTTGTCAATGTTTTCCTGTGCGGAATTTGTGGTCGCGCCACCGTTTTTGGCTGCCTCTTTCGCTGCCATTATCTCCTGCGCCTTCGCGATAAGCCTCTCGGTCGCATCCGCATCCCTGTTCAGGATCACGTCCTCTGCCTTCTTCAGCAGATCAGGTTCAATGTCATCGTACACTTGCAGCATTCCCGGATTCACGATTCCCATGTCAAGTCCCGCATTGACAGCGTGATAGAGGAAAATTGAATGCATTGCCTCGCGGACGGTGTTGTTCCCTCGGAATGCGAAAGACAGGTTCGAAATACCGCCGGAAGTATATGCTCCAGGCAGGTTTTGCTTTATCCATCTGACGGCTTCGATGAAGTCAATGCCGTATTTGGCGTGCTCCTCGATTCCTGTTCCTACGGAAAGGACATTGACATCGAAAATAATGTCATGCGGCGGGATGTTCAGCTTGATTGTCAGCAGTTTATATGCTCTCTCGCAAATCTCTATCTTCCTGCTGAACGTGGTAGCCTGACCGGTTTCGTCGAATGCCATCACCACCATTGCCGCTCCCAGCGCATGGATTTCCGCCGCCTTTTTCAGAAAAGCCTCTTCACCTTCCTTTAGGCTGATGGAGTTTACAATGCACTTTCCCTGAGCGTTTTGCAGACCGGCTACAATGGTTTCCCAATGCGATGAGTCTATCATCAATGCTGCTTTTGCCACAGCCGGGTCGTTGGAAATATATCTCACGAATTTCTCCATGCAGGAACGGCTGTCCAGCATGGCGTCATCCATATTTATGTCAATGATGCTCGCGCCGTTTTCTATCTGATCTGCAGCGATCTGCAGTCCGGTCTCGTAGTCCCCGGCCGCGATGAGTTTCGCGAATTTGCGGGAGCCTGCCACGTTCGTGCGCTCTCCGATGTTCGTGAAATTGCTGTTTTTCAGGTCAATGCTTACGGGCTCCAATCCGCTCACTGTCAATGTCTTGTCAATGCCGGTGCCGCGGTCAATCTTTCGTGGCCTGATATCTTTTACAGCTTCGCTTATGGCGGCAATGTGTGCCGGCGTGGTTCCGCAGCAGCCTCCTATGATATTGATGATTCCGGCCTCTGCCATCTTCCTGACTTGCAGCGCCATTTCCTCCGGAGTCTCGTCATAACCGCCCATTTCATTAGGCAGTCCGGCATTGGGATAGCAGATGACGGCGCATTCCGCAAACTCCGATACCTCCTTTACGAGAGGCATCAGGTCCTCCGCTCCAAGTGAGCAGTTGAGTCCGAAGGCCAGGAGAGGGTAGTGGCTTACTGAAGTGTAGAACGCCCTTGCGGTCTGTCCTGTCAATGTCCTGCCGCTTTTGTCATTGACTGATACTGAGACGATTGCGGGGAAACTTCCGTCAGGCGAAATCTTTTCCAATGCGTACAATGCCGCTTTCGTGTTCAATGCGTCGAAGCAGGTTTCTATCTGGATGATGTCGGCACCGCCGTCAATGACTCCGCGTATCTGCTCGCCGTAAGCCTCGACCATGTCGGCGAAGCTGTACGGGCGCATGTCGGGGTGATTGATGTCCGGAGCCAGGCTCAATGATTTCGATGTCGGGCCAATGCTGGCAGCCACATGAATCCGTCGTCCGCCGGCGCTGTCCGCCGCCCTTCTCGCGATGGCCGCACCTTCGCGCGCCATTATGTATGACAATGCTTCCGTTCCATATTCTTTCTGTGATATGCGGTTGGCACTGAATGTGTTGCATTCGATGATGTCTGCTCCGGCAGCTATGTATTCCCGATGGATTTCTTCGATGATTTCCGGGTGCGTCAAGTTTAGGCACTCATTGTTGCCCTTCAGTTCGCGGCTGCTCTGTCTCAGAAATTCCAGTGCTTCCGCGGTGTCTGCATTTGTTTCCGGATAGTCTTTTTTCACGCCATTGTCGTGAAAATCAATTTCTTCCAGCCCGTATCGCTGAATCATTGTACCCATCGCCCCGTCCAGGGCCAGAATCTTGTTTTCGAATATATTGTTGTCTGACATCTTGTTTCAATAAATTCATGCGCTGTTTTACGCACAAAACAACATTGTCCATCTGTTGAAGTTCTTGTCACAAAGATAGGAAGAACTCGCAAAAAAACGGCAAAATTTGGATAAATAAAGTAAGTGTTTGTTCTCCTTTGCCGATACCGCCGATAAACAAGGGTGTCATCATTATTGCCTTTAAATTTGGTTATTGTACATTATCGAACGTAAACTCCAGGCGGCTGTCCATCTCATCAAAAATCCCCAAATCAGAGGTTACTTTTCCTATCGGGATAATACGCATAGTAAGTTGTCCCATATTTGGGTCATTGGCCGAACAGCCTGTTACGGCTAACATAAGCCCCGCAATATATTTGCTGCGAGGCTCAATTTGCTTTGTTCTGGAGTCCAGTTCTTATTTTTCTTTCAGGACTTTTTTGAAAAACGTATCTATTTTATCGAAAGGAATCAGATCAAGATTGTCGTACAAATCGACATGGTTAGCTCCCGAAATAATCAGCAGTTCCTTGTTATCGCCCGTCAGCCGCTTATAGGCATCCTCGCTGAAATAGCGAGAGTGAGCTTCGGCACCGTGTATCATCAGCACTGCGCTACGGATTTCGCCGATATAGGTGAGTAGAGGCATATTGATGAATGATAACACGCTGGTCTTCGTAATTCCCTCATTGGAGTTTGGGGAACGGCGGTGGTAGCCTCGCTTCGTTTTGTAATAGTCGTGGTACTCCTTGACGAATTGCGGAGTATCGTCCGTTACGGGATCGAGTACACCGCCATCACGTGCATAGCTGTCATCTCGATAATCTTCGGTACGTTGGGCATTGAGCTGCTCGCGTAACTTGTAGCGGTCGTCTGCCGACATGGCATCGAAATAACCGTTGGCATTCACACGGCTCATATCGTACATGGTAGAGGTAACGGTAGCCTTGATACGTGGGTCGTTGGCCGCAGCATTAAGGGCGAACCCGCCCCAGCCGCAGATGCCGAGAATGCCGATACGCTCCGAATCGACATCCTCGCGGGTGGTCAGGTAATCGACCGCCGCGCTGAAGTCATCGGTGCTGATTTCCGGCGAGGTCAGATAGCGGGGCGTACCGCCGCTCTCGCCATAAAACGAGGGATCGAAAGCGATGGTCAGGAATCCCCGTTCGGCAAGGGTCTGGGCGTAACGTCCCGACACCTGCTCCTTGACCGCCCCGTAAGGGCCGCTCACAGCGATAGCGGGCAAAGTACCTTGCGCATTTTTCGGCTTATACAGGTCTGCTGCAAGCGTGATGCCATAGCGGTTGTGGAAGATAATTTTCGTGTGTTCCACTTTCTCACTCTGCGGAAATGTCTTGTCCCATTCCTGTGTCAAATTCAATGTATCCATATCTATTGATTTTATCTCCTTTTCCTTGTTGTTACCGATGCTGCAACTCGTAAAAGCCAGCAACGTCATGATAGCAAATGCTTGTATCTTCATAATCTTCTCGGATTTTAGCGTTCTACCTGTTTTTGCTGTTCGGCGTTGTAACGATCTCCCACAACCGGAATGGCAGCCACCATATCTTCCAACTCCTTCCACTCTTCCGGAGAGAGGGAAAATTCAAGAGTGCGCAGATTCTCTTCCAAATGCGCCAGTTTCGTCGTTCCGGGAATCGGCACGATCCACGGTGCTTTCTGCAACAGCCAGCCGAGGGCTACCTGTGCCGAGGTCATGCCCCGTGTACGGCCGAAGGCTTGCAGTGCGTTCACGATGCGCGTGTTGGCCCGCATCGCCTCCGGCTGAAAACGCGGAAGAGTTTGACGATTGTCATTGTCTGGGGCGAAGACCGTATATTCGTTGATGCAGCCGCCCAAAAATCCACGGTTAATCGGGCTGTACGGAACGAAGCCGATACCTAGATCCCGGCAGGTATCGAGTACACCGTTTTCCTCCACGAGCCGGTGCATAAGATGGTATTCGCTTTGGATAGCAGTCAGCGGGCAGATAGCGTGTGCCTTACGGATAGTTTCGGCACTCACCTCGCACATCCCCCAATGCTGTACTTTGCCCTCTTTCATCAGGTCGGCAATGGTCGCTGCCACCTCTTCTGCCGGAGTGTTCGGATCGGCACGGTGCTGGTAAAACATCGGCAAGGTTTCGAGCCGCAGGCGTCGGAGCGATTCCTCGCAATAACGGCGGATTGTTGCAGGTCGACTGTCCTGACGTCCCGTTCCCTTACCGTCGATGACTTCATGCCCGAATTTAGTCGTTACGCTGATCCGCCCCTTGAACTCGGACAACGCTTCACCCGCCAAATTTTCATTGGTCAGCGGGCCGTAGATGATTGCCGTGTCGAAGAGCGTCACTCCTCGATCTACCGCCTCGTGCAACAGCCGGATACATTGTTTCTTGTCCGGGTGCTGGCTGCGGTTATAGGTCATACCCATCACGCCGAAACCGAGAGCCGATACCTCGAAGGTCGCCTTCCCCGTTCCCAATACGCGATGTCCTTTGATACGGGCGGCGCCTGTATCATCGTTTCGTGATGCTTCCGGTTGTTTCGGTTCGGCAGCAAAAACCTTGTCAAGTCCGGCAGGCATAGCCAAGGCAGCTCCCGCCAATGCCGTCGTTTTAAGAAATCCACGGCGGCTGATGTTCATTTTATTATCTTCTTTCATTGTTTTACGTTTTTGTGATTAGTGAATAGAAAAGGCGCCGTCCACCAAAAGGGCATGACCATCCACGAAACTTGCCTGCTCGGAGCAGAGCCATAGGACGGCATTGGCTATCTCTTCGGGTTTACCAAGACGCCCGGCAGGAATATCACGAAGCAAATCGACAGCCACCGTGCGGTCGAACTCCTCGTCGGTAATCTCCGCCATCGGACGTTGCGGGGTTTGGATGCCCGCGTTGTTGTGTGCCGCAACTCCTTTGCTTTTGCCAGTTCCTCTGCCGTCTGATTCCGACAGTCGATTCTCAACTCTTCCATAAACTTACTTGCTTGCCTGTTTCGCCCATTCTCCGGCTTGTTTTATGCCTCCGTTAAGCAACCGGCCCTCTTTCCACACGATTTTCGGGTAGAGTTTCTTGAGCTGTTTGAAACTGCCCGTTATCGAACTTCCGCCGGAAGTGGCGAACGGAATGACGGTTTTACCGCTTTTCTTGTTGTTCCAATCGAGGTCGGCCGATGTGTAGGCTTTAGCGGGAGTTATCCGGTAAAGTTTACCGCCGGTTGCTTCGGCAATGGCATCCGCTACTTTTTCAGTTGTTCCGGTACAGGAGAAATAGGCGACAAGAATTTTCTTGTCCGATGATACATTGGTGTCCGTGACTTGTTGCTGTGCATTTGCCGCACCGCTGAAACCGATAAGGCTCATAATTATCAATATTATATGTTTCATCTTATTTTAATTTTGAATATTCTTTATCACTTACAGGCTCAAGCCATTCGTTGTTGCTATTCTCGCCGGGAACCTCTATGGCAAGGTGGGAAAACCAACTGTCAGGTGCAGCCCCGTGCCAGTGTTTCACGCCGGCCGGAATGTGGATGGCATCGCCGGGTCGCAATTCGACCGCTTCTTTTCCCCATTCTTGATAATAACCGCGACCTCCCACGCATACGAGCGTCTGTCCGCCGCCTTTCGTGGCGTGGTGTACATGCCAGTTGTTACGGCAACCCGGCTCAAAAGTGACATTTACGACAGGCACGCCAGCCGTCACTACGGGCGCAACATAACTTTGCCCAATAAAATACTTGGCATAGGCATCATTCGGCTTGCCAACCGGAAAAATGATGGTTTGTGCATATCCTTCGAGCGAACCGACTGCGGTACTATCGGCATTTTCGGTCCAAACTTCTTTTGCCATACGAAAAGCCGCCCATGCCTTGGGCCATCCTGCATAGAAGGCGGCATGGGTGAGGATTTCGGCCATTTCGGTTTTGGTTACTCCGTTTTTTTTGGCCGATTCAAGGTGATACTTGAACGAAGAGTCGGTCAATCCCTGCGACATGAGGGCAACCACCGTTACGATGGAACGGCCACGGAGCGAAAGCAGGTCGTTGCGGCTCCAGACCTCCCCGAAAAGGATGTCGTCATTGAGGTGCGCGAACTCGGGAGCGAAGTCGCCGAGTGTGTCACGTCCGGCTGTTTGCTTGATTTTTACTTGTGATCTTGCCATGATTGGAAATATTAAAGTTAACAATAAAACCAATGAAGTTACTTTTGTTTTCATACCGTTTGATTTTAATTCTACTTTTATAGAGATCGGCGTTCGATTTACAAATGCAAAGATACGAAACGAGCCTTGCAACAACTTTGCTGCAAAGCTCAAATTTCTTTGTCTGGAGGTTCATTTTACCAAGATGGAGCTGTCCCGTATGCTTCCTTGTATATTTTGGAGAAATGCGACAAGTTTTTGAAACCTACATCGAAACAGGCTTCCGTTACCTTCTTTTTCCCCGATTTGATCAAGTCATGAGCAGCTTCGAGGCGCCGTTTGATGATCCATTTTTGGGGTGTCAGGTCGCTCACTTTGGCAAAATCCCGTTTGAACGTGGCCAGGCTGCGCCCCGTGTAACTTGCGATTTCCTCCATCGACAAGTCGCACATATAGTTTTCGTTCAGGTAATCGAGGATGTCTATTTTCCAAGGTTCAACGAAATCGAACAGCGAAGCATAAAGGTTCCTGTCCGTGTTGAGCAAGACATAGACGCCCTCGATCATCTTCAATTTCAGAATATCTTCCGAAGGCTTCTCTCCGGCATCGAAATAAGGAACGACCGACTCGAACAGAGAGCGGATATCCGGTCGGTTGTTCGGCAATACACGCAGACTCATCTTTTCGCGCTTTGAATCAGCAGGAATCTCTTGACGGTTGAGTGTTTGGTAAAACTCCCGAAGAAAAGCCCTTGAAAATTTCAACGTGATAGAGTGATAGGGTTTCCCATCCTTTACATGTTTCTGTAACCACATCCTGTTGTCACGTCGCATGAAAGCGCAATCCCCCGGATGCAAAAGCGTTTTCTTTCCGCGTTCCTCGATTTCCAATTCTCCGGAACACAGATAAATAAGCGTATGTTCCCGATTTTCGTGGGCGCATCCCCGGTCATTGGTAAAAAAACTCGCTATAAGCACATTCGAGCAATCGAATACATCAAGTTTTTCCATATTCTTGGCTTTTTTATTTTTTTTTGAATGTTACTTAATCTACTTGTAGGCAACTAAATACATGCAGACTACATCAAAGATAGGAAAAATATCCAAAAGAAAAGGGAACCGCCCATGGTTTTGGACAGTTCCCGTATGAATGTATGCCCGGTATCGGCTATTTGAGTACGCCGAGTTCTTTGCCTACTTTGATGAATGCGGCGATACACTTGTCGAGCTGGCTCTTTTCATGTGCAGCTGAAATCTGTACACGGATTCTCGCCTGGTCTTTCGGAACGACAGGGTAGTAGAAGCCTGTGACGTAGATCCCTTCCTCCTGCATCTTCGCAGCGAAAACCTGTGAAAGTTTGGCGTCATAAAGCATCACGGCGCAGATTGCACTCTGCGTAGGCTTGATGTCGAATCCGGCAGCCATCATCTTGTCCCTGAAGTAGTTGACGTTCTCTACAAGCTTGTCGTGAAGTTCATTGCTTTCTTTCAGGATGCGGAACACTTCGAGGCTGGCGCCGATGATACATGGTGCCAATGAGTTGGAGAACAGGTAAGGACGGCTTCTCTGTCTGAGAAGGTCGATGATCTCCTTGCGGCCTGTGGTGAATCCGCCCATTGCTCCGCCAAATGCCTTTCCTAAAGTTCCGGTATAGATGTCAACCTTTCCGTATGTGTTGGTGAGTTCGCTTACTCCGTGACCTGTAGCACCTACGACACCGGCTGAATGTGATTCGTCTACCATCACGAGGGCATCATATTGCTCTGCCAGTTCGCAGATCTTGTCGACAGGAGCCACGTTGCCGTCCATGGAGAATACGCCGTCAGTTACAATGATTCTGAATCTCTGTGCCTGGGCCTCCTGCAGACAGCGCTCAAGATCAGCCATGTCAGCATTTGCATAGCGGTATCTCTTGGCTTTGCAGAGACGTACGCCGTCGATGATGGATGCGTGGTTCAATGTATCAGAAATGATGGCATCTTCATCAGTCAGGAGAGGTTCGAAAACACCGCCGTTCGCATCGAAGCAGGCCGCATAAAGAATGGTATCTTCCGTATGGAAATATTCGCTGATGGCATTCTCAAGCTGTTTGTGGATGTCCTGTGTTCCGCAGATGAAACGTACAGATGCCATGCCGAATCCACGTTTCGCCATCATTGCCGCTGAAGCATTGACCAGTCTCGGGTCGTTGGCGAGTCCGAGATAGTTGTTGGCGCAGAAATTCAGTACCTCTTTACCGGCTACCTGGATGGAGGCTGACTGGGAACTCTCGATAAGGCGCTCCTCCTTGTAGAGGCCCGCCTCGCGGATCTCAGCGAGAGTCTTGCTGAGATGCTCTTTCATTTTTCCGTACATATATAAACGTTTTGTGTTTCATTTGTGTCATAAAATTACGCAGAAATCACATAAAATCAAAGTATATTAAAAAGTTTTAACGATTTGTTATGATTTTCTTCGGAAATCATGAAAATCTAATTATTTTTGTGAACAAATTTATTAAAACAATAAGTTAAAGTACCGATATGAAGAACATTCTCATAATTGGAGCGACTGGACAGATAGGTTCCGAGCTCACTATGGAATTGCGTAAAAGATATGGAAATGACCATGTCGTAGCAGGTTACATTCATGGAAGCGAGCCTAAGGGTGAACTCAAGGAGTCAGGTCCGTCTGAAGTCGTGGACGTTACTGATGGCGAGATGATTGCCGCCGCAGTGAAAAAGTACCACATTGACACGATTTACAATCTTGCGGCTCTCCTTTCCGTTGTTGCCGAGTCAAAGCCGAAGCTGGCATGGAAAATCGGTATTGATGGTTTATGGAATGTTCTCGAAGTTGCCAGAGAGAACGGATGTGCAGTGTTCACACCTAGTTCCATCGGTTCCTTCGGTCTCAGCACTCCGCATGTCGGAACTCCTCAGGACACTATCCAGCGTCCTCGTACGATGTACGGCGTGACCAAGGTTACCACCGAGCTCCTCAGTGACTACTATTTCACCAAATATGGCGTGGATACCCGTGCGGTACGTTTCCCTGGCCTTATTTCCAATGTTACCCTTCCGGGCGGCGGAACTACCGACTATGCAGTGGATATTTACTATGCTGCTGTCCGTGGCGAGAAATTCGTCTGCCCTCTGAAGCCTGGAACATTGATGGATATGATGTATATGCCTGACGCACTCAACGGCTCCATCAAACTTATGGAGGCTGATCCTTCAAGACTCATTCACCGTAATGCGTTCAATATCGCGTCTATGAGTTTCGCTCCTGAGACCATTTATGAGGCAATCCGCCGTGAGGTTCCGGGTTTCGAAATGGAGTATCAGCCTGATCCGCTGAAGCAGAGCATCGCAGACAGCTGGCCTGACAGCATGGACGACTCTTGCGCACGTCAGGAATGGGATTGGAAGCCTGAGTATGACCTTGAGTCAATGACCCGTGACATGCTCGCCAAACTCCGCGCACGTCTCCTGAAATAACATCGCAACTTCAACGATCTCTTTATACCCGCCCCGTCGACATTCTAGATGCAGAGCAGCATAATCATTTGAGCTGTAATGACATGCAAGAACATCTCGACGGGGTAAACTGTTGCATAAGCTACAGAAGGCTCATCGTCCTCGACGGTACTGAGGGCGTAATTGAGCGCTATCGGGTTCGCCATTGCACCGCAGAGCATACCGATATTGGATGCATAGCTCGTCTTGCAGAATTTCGTGGCGATGAATCCCATGATCAGGACAGGGACTATTGCCATAAGGAAACTGAGCAGAATCCAGAGCAGTCCTTCCGGCTGGAATACCGTTTCGAAGAATCCCGGGCCGGCACTTAATCCCAGTCCGGCAAGGTAGATGGTGAGTCCCATCTGCCTGAGCATCAGGTTCGCACTTCGTGTAGTATATGTGGTAAGGTGCATGCGTGAACCATAGGCCCCCATTAGAATTCCTACGATTATCGGGCCGCCTGCGATACCGAGTTTGACCGGAATGCTCATTCCGGGTATGGCGAACGGTATACTTCCCAGCAGAAGACCGAGAATGAGGCCGATGAAGATGGAAAACAAGTTAGGGTTTCTCAGCTCTTTTTCCTGGTTTCCAAGCACTTCTGCCACCCGGTCGATGGCGACTTCCTTTCCCACGATGGTAAGCTTGTCACCTATCTGGAGATGCAGTCCGCTTGACGGAAGAATGTCGATGCCCGCCCTGTTCACTCTGGTGATATTGATGCCGTAGGCATTTCTGAGGTGCAGGTCGCCAAGTTTGGCACCGTTCATATGTGGCTGTGTGACAAGCACATGACGCGATACCAATGTGCTGTCAAGATGGTTCCAGTCAATGTCTTTCTTGTTCCAGTCCTTGTGGACGGTTTCTCCGAAAAGCTTCTCGGCAATGCCGGTTTCCGTTTCTTTGGTCATGACCAGTACATGCTCGCCTTTCTCCAGAATCGTATCTCCGTTCGGTATGATTACCGTGCCGTCATTGGCATCGTCTTCATTGTTTCCGTTGAATTTCCATACCCTGGACACGACAAGCCTGATGGACACGTCCTTCATGATGTCTTTTATCGCTTTTCCGTATATCGCCGGATTGCTGATGCGGAATTCTGACACAAATGTCTGATTGTCATGCTGTTCTTTGGCATTGGAACCAGGTTTGTGGAATATCAGTTTCAATATTACTACACATAGTATCACGCCGATTACGCCGAACGGGTAGCCTACCGCGCAGGCCATCGCCATCTCGTTGGATGTGGCAGTGGCATCAGGGTAGACCTCCAGAAGTGACTGTTGTGCCGCACCAAGCATAGGCGTATTGGTGGCCGCTCCAGTGAGAAGACCGACGGACGTAGGCAGGGAAATGTCAGTCAACATGCTGACTATTACCGCCATAACCGCTCCAAGTGCCAATACTCCCAGACCCAGAAGGTTCAATTTTATGCCGCCTTTTTTCAATGACGGGAAAAAGCTGGGACCCACCTGGAGACCGAGGGCGTAGACGAACAATATGAGTCCGAAGTTCTGTGCCAATGCGAGCATCTGCGGATCTATCGTCAATCCGAAATGGCCGGCAATGATTCCCGCGAAGAATATGAATGTGATTCCGAGCGAGACGCCCTTGATCGTAATCCTGCTGCATATCAGTCCGATCGCGCAAATCAGCGAGAGGACGAGTATGGCCTGTATAAATGTTTGATTTGTAAATAATCCTGTTAACCAGTCCATTATGATTCCTTATTACTTGTCGTATCTGAACGGACTGTCAAATTCGTTCAGTTTTATATGTCTTTTGTCTTTTTCGCTCAATAACTTCAGTTCGTCCGGAATTTTCCAGTCAATTCCCAATGTTCCGTCTTCCAGTGAGATGCCACCGTCCGCCTCCGGATGGTAAAAATTGTCGCATTTGTATTGGAACAATGCGGTTTCGCTCAGAACCGAGAATCCGTGAGCGAAGCCTTTCGGGATAAACATCTGCCTGTGGTTGCCTTCCGTGAGTTCCACTGCTACATGTTTTCCGTAAGTCGGGGAGCCTTTTCTGATATCTACCGCGACATCAAGAACTCTTCCTTTTATGCACCGCACCAGCTTGCTCTGTGCGTATGGAGGATTCTGGAAATGCAGTCCGCGTATCACGCCGTATGTGGACATGCTCTCATTATCCTGGCAGAAATCTATCTTGCCGATTTTTTCTTCGAATTCATGTCTTGACCAGCTCTCGAAAAAATATCCTCGCTCGTCTATGAAAATCCGGGGCGTCAAAATCACAACCCCCTCTATATCTGTCTTTGTAACTTTCATGTTATAGTGCTCCGTACATGTTTTGGTAGTATTTCAAATAATCTCCGCTGGTGACATTGTCCAGCCATTCCTGATTTTCAAGATACCATCTTACTGTCAGTTCAATGCCTTCCTCGAACTGGAGCGAAGGCTCCCAGCCAAGTTCTTTCTGCAATTTCCTTGAGTCGATGGCGTATCTCATATCGTGTCCCTTGCGGTCCGTGACGAATGTGATGAGGTCCAGGTCTTCGCCTTCCGCCCTGCCCAGCTGCCTGTCGACCGTATCGACCAATACTTTTATGAGGTCAATGTTTTTCCACTCATTAAACCCTCCTATATTATAGGTGTCGGCTACTTGTCCTTTGTGGAAGATGGTGTCAATCGCTCTCGCATGGTCTTCCACGAAGAGCCAGTCACGGACATTTTCTCCCCTGCCATAGACCGGGAGCGGCTTTCTGTGCCGTATATTGTTGATAAACAATGGAATCAGCTTCTCCGGGAACTGGTATGGCCCGTAATTGTTCGAACAGTTGGTAACCAATGTCGGCATGCCGTAGGTGTCGTGGAATGATCTCACGAAATGGTCCGAAGCCGCCTTAGCCGCTGAATATGGCGAATGCGGATGGTAGCTGTTCTCTTCGGTGAAGAATTTGTCTCCATAGACATGATGATGCGCCGAGGATGCTTTCGTGGAGAAAGGAGATTCCAGGCCGTCCGGTGCCGTGATTTCCAGCGCCCCATATACCTCATCAGTGGAAATATGGTAGAAGAGGCATGGCACTCCATTGATTTCCCAAGGCTTTTCCTGGCTTTCCCAATGAATCCTTGCTGCCTGAAGCATTGACAATGTACCGATCACATTGGTATTGGCGAAGGTGAACGGGTCCTTTATCGAGCGGTCGACGTGGCTTTCCGCTGCGAGGTGGATGATGCCGTCGACATTGAACTTCCGGATGATTTCCAGCACGGTTTCGAAATCGCAGATGTCTGCCTTGATGAAGGTGTAGTTCGGCTTGTCCTTGATGTCGTGGAGATTGGCGAGGTTTCCGGCGTAGGTCAGCTTGTCGAGATTGATGATATGGTAATCAGGGTATTTGTTCACGAACAGCCTGACGACGTGGCTTCCGATGAAGCCTGCACCGCCTGTAATGAGTATATTTCTTTTGCTTTCCATTGGTGTCAGCTGTTTTCAATTTCTTCGATGCAGCGTTTCAATGAGTCCGTCCAATATGGTATGCGGATTCCGAACGTCTGCTTGATTTTGGTCTTGTCGAGTACCGAGAAATGTGGTCTTGCCACCGGGCTCGGAAATTCATCGCTGTGGCATGGCCGGATGTCACAGGTGTTGCCGCTCATCTCGCAGATGGCTTTCGCGAAGTCGAACCATGAGCAGACGCCTTCGTTGCTGAAGTGGTAGATGCCTGTCTTGTCCATCTGCCCGGTTTCAATGATGCTGCATATTGTTTCCGCCAGGTCGCCTGCATAGGTCGGTGTCCCCACTTGGTCGAAGACTACCTTCAGGCTTTCCCGGCTGGAGGTGAGGTCACGCATTGTCTTCACGAAGTTCTTTCCGAAAGGGGAGTAAAGCCATGCGGTGCGGATGATTATGCTCGCGCAGCCTGTGGCTTCAATGCTTTTTTCCCCTGCCAATTTGGTTTTCCCGTACACGCCCAGCGGCTCTGTCGGCCAGTCTTCCCGGCATGGGATGTTCCGGTCTCCCTGGAATACGTAATCCGTGGAAATATGTATGAGCGTGCCGTTTACGGCTTTCATTGCGTCAGCCAGATTGCCTGCGGCAATGTTGTTCAGCAGGTTTGCGGTTTCAGGGTCGGTCTCAGCCTTGTCGACATTGGTATATGCGGCGCAATTCACGATGACATTGACATGATTCTCGCGGACGATGTCCGCAATGGCCTGCGGGTCGGTGATGTCGAGTCTCTCGTGTTCTCCGGCAATGTCGGTGAATATGAATCGGTTACGGCTGCCGCGGGAGGCGATTTGCATTTCCCGTCCGAGCTGCCCGTCCGCTCCTGTGACTAATATTGTATGATTCATTTCAATACTCCAGATCTTTCTTCAGTGTGTCAGGTCCCTCGTTAAGGATGGACATGAGGTATTTTCCGTAATCGTTCTTGAGCATAGGTGCCGCCGCTTTCTTCAGCTGTTCCGCATCTATCCATCCCTGCCTGTATGCAATGCTTTCCAGACATGCGACTTTCAGTCCCTGGCGTTTCTCCAGGACCTCGATGAAGGTGGATGCCTCGGAGAGCGAGTCGTGTGTCCCTGTGTCGAGCCATGCGAATCCGCGTGCCATTGTCTGGACTTTCAATTCATTGGCCTGCAGGAAGTTCTGGTTGACGGTGGTGATTTCCAGTTCGCCTCGGGCCGAAGGCTTTATGGTCTTGGTGATGTCCACGACCTTGTTCGGGTAGAAGTACAGGCCGACTACTGCATAGTTGCTCTTCGGGTTCTTCGGCTTTTCTTCAATGCTGAGGCAGTTGCCGTTTTCATCGAATTCCGCCACGCCGTATCTTTCAGGGTCGCTTACGCGGTATCCGAAAACAGTGGCTTTATGGTGTTCTTCCGCGTCTATTACAGCCTGCTGCAGCATGGCATTCAGTCCTGCTCCGTAGAAGATATTGTCTCCAAGTACCAGGCACGCGCAGTCATTGCCAATGAATTTTTCGCCGATGATGAATGCTTGTGCAAGGCCGTCCGGTGACGGCTGTTCTGCGTATTCGAATTTTACTCCGAAGTCGCTTCCGTCTTCAAGAAGTCTCTGGAAATTAGGCAGATCCGTAGGTGTGGATATGATGAGAATCTCCCTGATTCCTGCCAGCATCAGCACGGAAATAGGATAGTAGATCATGGGCTTGTCAAATATCGGTATCAGCTGCTTGCTGATGCCTTTGGTGATAGGGTAAAGCCTGGTTCCGCTACCGCCGGCAAGAACGATTCCTTTCATAAATTCCTCGAATTTGCTACTAATATACGTGATTTTTTCAGCATCACCCAATAACTGCGGGTCAAATCGTGAATATTATATTTCGTATATTTGCAGTACTAAACAAAAACATTGAAAAAAATGAAGAGATTTTTTATTGTACTGTCGGTTCTGCTGGCATTTGTACAGTGTCGGCCGGCGGCTGATGAACTGAAGGTCGTGTCATTCAACATCAGGATGGGTGTTGCGAAGGATGGTGAGAATTCATGGGAATTCCGCAAGCAGGCTTCTGCCGCCATGGTGAACGAGCTTCGTCCCGATATCATGGGACTGCAGGAGGCTTTCGATTTCCAGGCGGAGTTCATTAAGGAACAATGTCCTGATTATGACGGAGTTGGAGTAGGTCGTGATGATGGAAAGTCAGCCGGTGAAATGATGATGATTTTCTTCAATACCAAGACGGTCGAACTGAAGGATTGGGGTACGTTCTGGCTTTCTGAGACTCCTGAAGTTCCGTCTTTCGGCTGGGATGCCGCATGTCGCCGCACTGCCACATGGGCCCTTCTGGAAATGCACAAGTCCGGAAAGGAGTTCTATTATGTGAATACCCATCTTGACCATCAGGGCCGCGAGGCTGAAAAGAACGGTCTGAAGCTCATCGTGGAGCGCATTGACAGTATCAATCCCAAGAAATATCCGATGGTCCTGGCCGGTGATTTCAATGTACTTCCGGCTGATGCCGTGCTGGATGACCTGGATCAGATTATGTCCAGCGCCCGCTCTACGGCGGAAGTGACCGACAGCATCCCTTCTTTCAATGCTTTCGGCAAACCGTTGAAGCATGCTGCGATAGGGGACCAGTTCGTGGATCTTGCGACTACTGCCGGTCTGACGATTGACTACATTTATTACAGCGGTTTCTCCAAATGTCCTAGTTTCCACACCGTGACGGAGAGTTTCGCCGGAGTGCCATACATCTCTGATCACTATCCGGTTACGGCGGTATTGAAATTCTAGAGGTAACTTGCGGACTCGAACTTTATCGGGTCGGAATTATAACGTGGTGGTTCCCGATGGATGAGCGCAGGAAATAATCTGCAAGCCCGGGAGCCGCCACGATTATTTGTGTCCGGCAGAGATTGTCATTATATTGATTTTCAATGATATTGACGTCTTCCAGAAACATTTCCGTGCAGTCTGGCGAAACCTTTAGTATCTTCGCAGGTCCTGCCGGGATCGTGCCATGTATGGCCACTCCGATTCCTGATTCGAAATGCGTGTCGTAACAGTAGCCGCTTATGATGTTCAGCGGCACTGTGCAATGCGCAAACAGCAATTTGTCTCCGTCAATGCGTGAGAGGTTGGCCTGGAATCCGGGTGTGCCATATTTTTTGTTGGCGATGCACATTGATAGCAGAGCCGGCACATCGCCTTCGCAGGTTGCTACAACTCCCTGACTGTTAAGGATTGCCAATGCCAGACATCCTGTATTGCCCAGCGCCGTGAGCAGGTCGAAGCATCTCAGGGATACTCCGTCCAGTCCATATTCGTTCACGATTGTCTTGAGCGCGCAATATATGTCAAGCGCCTTTCCGAAGTCTTTTTCCGTTATTTCGCGTCCGAATTTCGGTTTGTTCAATGCATTGAGGTCCAATTCTTTCAGCAAGGTCCTGTCGGGTGTCTTGGCCAGGTCGACCAGTTTGTTTATGTCAATGTCAATGATTTCCGCTCCGAGTCTTATCTTTGCTTCATCGTAGTCCACATCGCTGGAAATCAGCCAGTCCGATGGCTTTCCGACTACTCCGACTTTCATTCCCTCCAATATCCGCCCCAGTTCATATTTTCGCACATGGCTCTTGCTTCCCCTCGTGAAGCCAGCTTCCAGTTTTCCGACGATTTCTTCTGTGTTTCCATGTATGATTTCTCCCGGATATCCGTTACGGTTCAGGAATGACAATATTTCCATTGACGCAGCCAATGAATTGCTCTTGCCGCTTGTAAGCAGTCTGATAGGTTCGTTCCCAGGCACATGCAGCTTTCCGTCTTTGCAGAATATGCTCTTGAAAATCCCTTCAGTGCCCCCTGTCCGGACATAGATGAGGTTGTTCCGTGTCTCCCCATATCCGGAGAAATCTTCGCCCATGAAGCAGAACCTTTCTCCAATCATCGCTTCGATTTCCCTTATGAATCCTTCCTCTGCAGGACTACATGCCGCCTCGCTATGCAGGCTTGATGTCAATGTGTATAGTGTGTGCATCGTGTTGCTGTTTAGATGACAAAATTAATAATAATCTTGCTATTTTGGGAAACCGTTCTTTCTGAAATCTCCAAGAATTCATTGTCTTCGGTTCTGCTCGTCACGGATAGCGGAAATTTACAATCTGCTGAACAGAAATACATTATACGCGGCATAGCATAGAAGCATGGCTGCGGTAAAATTTCTCCAGCGTCCTGTAGGCATTCTCACGGGCCGGATCCGCAATCTCCTTTGAGTCAATGTCAATCTGCATCACAGGAGCGGCATCCAGTTTATCATTGATAGGCGTCCAGGTAGGAAGTCCCTCACCGTTAGGATTGCCGGTCTTGCAGAAATTCGCGTAGAAACTCAGGAACAGTTTTGAAATCTTGTAGTCATCTTCAGTCCACGCATAATACTCATTAGTGGAAAGATTGCCCATTGCATATTCAATGTCTGCAGAATGAACAGCACCATTGATGACAGGAACAGGTTTCTTCCCGGCAGCCTTTTCTTCTGTCGTCTTTTCGCGGACGCCACCGGCAAGAGCCGCTACCTTGTCACCCATCTTGGCTGAGACTTCAGGACGCGGATGATTGTATTTATATCTGAAAACCGGCTGGCCGGAAGTCTTTGCATGATAATCACATGCCTTCCAGGTCGGGAATCCGGTAAAAAGGTCGGAAGCAAGGTCAATGCCTTTCTGGCTGACTACGTCAGCATCGGCAAGAAGGCCATAGGCTTCGAAAATCTCATCGGTCATGTCGCCGAATCTTGCTGACATGGCTCTCTTGTAGTTCTCAAGAGTCGGTTCCTGACCGGCCAGAGCCTGAAGAGGGGAGCTTTCCAGAGAATTCCATCCTGCAAGAAGCGGAACTTTTGCCTGTTCGCCTTTCTCAAATACGGCGTCAGGAGTTTCTGTCATGAAGTAACCGTCGAGAACGACGCTGTGCATCCCGTTCGGAGGAAGGAGTTCCTGAAGCTTGTCGGCATCCAATGCTCTTGCCTCTGCGATGCTCATCAAACCTTTGCTCTCAAGATATGCCTTGCCATCTGCCTCTGCTTTTGCTTGAGGTTCAGCTGCATAAGGGATAACTTCGGCTCCGGAGGAAAGCATTGCTCCGGCGATTTTGCCCTTGGAAAGAGGTGAAACCATAAGGAGGCTGACAGAGAATGAACCTGCTGATTCACCTACTATAGTGATTCTGTCAGGGTCTCCGCCGAAAACAGAAATATTGTCCTTTACCCAATCGATAGCTGCAACCTGGTCAAGGAATCCATAGTTTCCGCTTCCGCCATAACCTGATTCTGCGGTAAGTTCAGGGTGGGCCAGAAATCCGAACATGCCCTCCCTGTAGTTGGCCGTGACGCCGATTACACCTTCTCTGGAAATGGCCGCTCCATCATAACGAGGTTCGGAACCGGAACCTGCCATCAGCCCGCCTCCATTGAAATAGATGAGGACAGGAAGTTTGTCCTTAGTGGTTTTGGCTGTTGTCCACACATTCAGATAAAGGCAATCCTCACTGCGTTTTGGACCTCTGAACGACATGTCTCCGTAAATGTCAGGCTGCATGGGGTCATTCCCGAAAGTCTTGGCCTCGCGTACACCCTCCCATTTCAGTGGAGCCTGCGGTGTCTTCCAACGGAGCTCTCCTACAGGAGCCTGGGCAAAAGGAATTCCCAAAAATGTTTTTACGCCATCCTGTTCAAAACCTTCCAGAGTTCCCTGTTTGGTCCTGACTTCGAGACTTACCGTGTCATTAGCGCATGACACCATGGCGATACCGGCCAGAAGTGAAAACAACAATTTTTTCATATCAACAGATTTTTACGTTTAGTGCCGTTACTTTCGTAACCTGCTTTTTGTTGCAAAAATGATTCCTTGTTTCAGTAAAACTTGGAACAATTCCCAAGGATTCTTTTTTTTTCTTATCGGTCATGTGGTTTTTGGTCACGCCCGGCCGGCGGTGGCGCCTCTGGAGGTTCGCTTCGCTCATCCCGTCAGGCTGCCGCCTGCCACCCATTCACAAGGTCATGGGCGACCATGCCTCCAGAGCCGCCACCCCCGTCCGGGCTTCGCCGAGTGTGGATTGTTGCATGTCTATGTTTTAACGGCGGGACGCGGCCACGCCTCGTTTCTGGAGTAAGTATTAAGAAACATGCGCATTCAATGACTAAATGTTCATAAAACACAACACTTTTAATTAACATCCAAATATGTATGAAGAAAAAGACGTATCTTTATTGTCCAAAACTAATTTTATGCGATATGTCAGGACTTGATCATCATAGACAACCATACGATGAAGGTACATTATGCAAACTCAAGTTATTTGAGGAATACGCAAAAGCTTGGATTCCGACTTTCGTCATGAGCAAGTGTTCCGATATCTATATAATATATATGACTTCTTCGCCGGAACTGGAAGAGATTCAGATGGTGTTCACGGAAGTGCTCTCAGGCTTTTGCGGCAAATCAAAAGCCAAGCAGGCAACATTTTTCAGACAAAGACCAGAATTCATTTGGTTTTGAACGAACTTGATGCCTGCAAATATGCCACACTAAAATCGCACTGTGAAGCATACGTAGCTGATAATCCTATTCTTCAGCGTTTACCCTTAGACATAGAGTGTTATAATGAAGATGTTGCTTCTCTTTTCCTAAAGAAAATTAATCAGATGCGGAAAAATCCTGCATTGGTGTATCTTGACCAGAATGGAGTAAAATTTCTTGCTGACAAGTATCTTTTGGAACTTGAGAAAATGAAGACAACTGACTTTATGTATTTTATATCATCTTCGTATTTCCTTAGGTTTGGTGATACAGAGCAGTTCCAAAGCAATATTACTATTGATATTGAAAGAGCCCGTAGAGATCCTTACAACCAAATACACCGAAACATCCTTGTTCAACTCAGAGAGCGAATACCTAAAGGATCAAACTTTAGATTGTATCCATTTACCATAAAGAAAAATACAAATGTTTACGGAATTATATTTGGTGCTTCTCACCCACGAGCCATTGATAAATTTTTACTTGCTGCATGGCACATGAACAAAGTCAATGGAGAAGCCAAATTTGATATAGATGATGAAGAAAATAGATGTAAGCCCAACTTGTTCGAGAAGGGCAAACCCACGAAAATAGAGGCTTTTCAGAACACGCTACACCGCCTTATATTGGACGGTAGTATCTCAACTAATCAACAAGCTTATGACTTTACATTAGAGTCGGGCCACATTCCAGAACACGCAGCAAAAGAGATTAAGCAGATGAAAAAGTCTGGATTGATTACATATGATTCGAAGTCTCCCTGTGTGAATTACGACAATGTATATAAGAATAAAAACATTGTCAAGTATATTATAACCAAGCCTGGACTATGAGAACTACAAAGATAGAATGGACAGAGAGAACCTGGAACCCTGTTACAGGTTGCGATAAGATATCTGAGGGCTGTGCCCATTGTTATGCCGAAAATATGGCCAGAAGGCTTTGTGCTATGCATACCTCAAAATATGCTAACGGATTTAAGGTTACCATGCATGAAGACAGTCTGAAAGAACCATTTACATGGTATAGACCTTCAACAATATTTGTATGTTCCATGGGCGACTTATTCCATCCGGAAGTACCGTTCGAATTCGTTGATAAGGTGATTGAGATAATCAAAAGGACACCTAAGCACAAATACCAGATATTGACAAAACGAGCGGAAAGAATGGCTGAATATTTCTCCACTCATCCTATCCCAAGGAACGTATGGCTTGGAGTTACTGTCGAAGTTGAGCGCACAAAATTCAGAATAGACCATCTGAGGAATCTTAATGCAAAAGTTAAATTCCTTTCTTGCGAGCCTCTGCTTTCTGATTTGGGCACGATGGATCTTACTGGAATTGATTGGGTGATTGTTGGCGGCGAAAGCGGCACATCGGCAAGGCCCATGAAAGAAGAATGGGTATTGAACATAAAGAATCAAGCGGATCAGTCAAACATTCCATTTTTCTTCAAACAATGGGGCACATGGGGACAAGACGGGATTAAACGGAACAAAAAGGCCAATGGAAAACTCCTTCAAGGTAAAGTAGTGCAGAATATGCCAAAATAATAAATCCGGGATGCCGAGGCATTCCCGATTTTATGACCGCTAAGATGTGTGTGGCTCGTAGTTGTATCTACTATACATTATATTTCATTGTTTATCCAATTAATCAGCAAGTTAAGTTTCGCGGGGATATCATACCTACTGCACTTATCCGTCTGAATAAATCTATTGATTTAGAAAAAAAACTTCAAGGTCTATGGTCATTGCAAAATGTTCTAGAATTTGTAAATGACACTATTAGGGAAAAGAAGTCCGGCAGCACTCTTTTTAATTTTAAAACTTACTGCATCTCCACCTTTCTTACGCTTTCCAGTGCGGGCATCGACTTTAGGACGCCCTAAAAGCAAATCAACAGTTACCATGCTCTGCTCCAGAAGAATATCAAATTGAGAGACTATCGGATTTCTAGTGTGTTCAATCTTGTTGAACATGAATTGTTCTTGACCATTCTCTCCAAGTCGAGTATTTACCTCTATCCAGAACGTTTCGTGGTGTTTTGTGAGCAAACATTGGTGTAATGTTTGGAGTCTCCAAACAGCGACATCAGATATTTTCTTGAATACGTCATCGGCAATTCGACGGTCTTCTTCAATTTCTAGAAGATTATCAGGATAATTCATATTTAATCTCAAATTCTGAGAATTTGGCTTACTACAATATAACGTATTCCTATATGACTTGACTCCATCAGACATGTATCCGTATTTTTCCACTATTTCAGCTCCACTTTTCAATTTGCTGATATCCCAATCAGGAACTTTACAGAAGAGATTCTTTTTAATGCTAGGTCTTTGGCTGCGGAAACTCTTTAACTCGATGCCCTTATAGTCCGGCTCTCGAGATGCGTTCATTTCAATTCCGAGCAAAGTTTCCACTTCCCTGCCGATTGCTGTATCTGCATTAAGTTTTGTATCAAGCCATATATTCTGGAAGTCCATCAAGCGACCAAGTAATTCTTCTGAGACTAAATCCGCGTATGAAGATAAATCGTGAATGAGATCCTGAATGGGATTAGCAATTGATGTTGTGCATTGATTCTCAATGTTGACTCTTGTGATGTTGATTACAAAAAGTTCATGCGGATTAGCGGCGATAATTGCATGTATGTCATCCGCCTCAGTGAATTTGTTTAACCCCGATATCCATAACCTAGGGTCTCCGTCTTTTGTGACAGGGCGGTACATAGATGTATGAGTCAACGTGTCTTTGAAACGCGAAAGGATATGCGTTGTAATCTTAACTTTGTGTTCAGGTCCTTGTTGCTGGTATTCATAATCATGAACACCATTCTCCTTAAAGTATGTCCTCATAGGAGTAGTAGCATCAAGAATAGATTTTTTAAGTCCCGTTGCAGTAATCTGAACCTGTGTGAACTTGATATTATGGTTTACCAAAAACTCCATATTCATCTTCTCAAATGGAGTGAAGGGTCTCATGTGTATCATGGGCTTACTTGATTACTTTAAGAATTGTGTTGCCGATAGCTCTAGCCATAAGAGGCGGAACAGCATTACCGACAAGTGTGTATTGAGGAATCTCTGATTTGCGTTTATCTCCGCCAGTTTGGCGTTTGCCCTGAAATACAAAAGTGTCGTCGAAGGACTGGAGACGAGCCATCTCTCTAACGGTCATCGCTCGGAACTGAGAGTAATGGATAAAATCATCAGGCATGGTTACAACTGTAGGACTCTGGCTTTTTGGGTTGAGTACAGTATAGTTGCGCTTGTTAGACTCTAGCTTCTTTTCTTTAAGTTCAGCCTTGCAAGCGTCGCTGTAGTCGCCGTGTGATGCGATGATTTCGAGGCGCTTCCTGACATCGTCCCCCTGAAAGCTGGTCTGATGGTTGAATAGTTCCATGGAGACATGAGCCAAAGAATTATTGAGGTCTTCCTTGTTCCTTACATAGAATGGCTCGCATTCGAATTCAAAGCGATGTGAAAGTCGACCCATTCGTGACCACTCATAGTATGTGTGCTGCTCTGCTGTCGACTCAATTTTTCCATCAATGGTACGTGCTTTTATAAGAGTATCAAGTTCTTTGTTTTTCTTTGGTTTTCCGTATTCGGTTCTAACCTCGCCGTTACCAATAAAGTCCAAATCATGTATGGCCTCGTAAATGGTCACCTTTTCGGCTTCGGTTACTGTTGCAGGAATTTCAGAGATAATCTCTTGATCATTGCGGCAGCCGATAAACAGGACTCGCTCACGGTTCTGTGGTACGCCATAGTTTGACGAGAGGACAACAATAGGTTTGGCGATTCTATAGAGTCGAATTGTATCAAGGATGCTATTATACTCTTTTGAACTGCCATCTTTTTCAGAGAACTTAGCAATCTCCGCGAAGCACTCATCCAAGGTCATGGCATATACACCAATCATTGATTTGAAGGCGTTAACTTTCTCCTCCTGTCCTCTAAACGCCCTTACGTTGTCAATGGCCAAGATAATCTTTGAAATGATGGTATCATCTTCTATAGACTCAATGAAATCATTCATTGAATGAACAAACGCGTCGTTGTCGATATTGGAAACGGTTTTTTGCTGAATTACAGCTGCTTTGATTCTGTTGCGCTCTTCGTTGTGCCTGAGAAGATCAAGCCCGTGGCGAATGGTGCTGATCTGAGAATCAGATTTGCTGATGCGGTAGTCAATGTTGCGAGTCAATTCTTTAAAGAGTTCTTCAAGGTGCTGGAAATATTCCTCAATGTATGCGTTGGTTTTGCTGTCATCCTCAATCTCCAGATGCGCTTTGCAGATGAAGCAACTTTTCTCAAAAGGTGTTGCAGTACGTCCTAACATTGCATCCAAATATAAGAAGAGTTTTGAAACTTTCTTCTTGTCAATGATGGAACGAATCTGGCTTGTGATTTCGTCCTTGAACCTACCATGGTCTTTTGTAAGAATACCCTTAACGTTTTCCATCACGAAATATTTAGGACGAATCAGCTCAATTACCTTAAGGTAGTGCTCAAAAAGATTATCTCTCTTATCATACTTGCGGCGACGGCCAGAAAGACTGAACGACTGGCAGCTTGGGCCGCCGGTCACCACGTCAATTTGAGTGTTACCGATTTGCTTCTTGAGATCTTTAATGAACGAGTCTGACATGATGTCTTCAGTCAGGAAGGCTGTTTTGAGGCCGAGCTGCTCGTTATATCTTACGCGGTGAGTTAGTTCACAGTTTGGGTTGATGTCACTTGCCAGAATAAAGTCGTAGTATTTGTCATCAGTGTAGGACTGTAAGAAGCCTTCGCTGATGCCACCTGCACCTGCAAATAAGTCTAAGAAATTGACTGCTTTTCTTCCTTTGAGGAATTCTTTTTTTTGAGCCATATGTCAACAATATCGGGATTATATTCCCGTTCCAAAGAACAAATATACGAAATATCTGCATTGGATTAATACACCGGGTAAATATTCTTACAAAAATAGCCTTTGATATATCAGAAATGGCTATTTTTCTCTACCAATCTAAAACAATTTGGGTCGTATTTTAAAGAATAACCGAAAATGAGCGGTCAAAACATCCCCGACTATTTTATTTGCTAAGAGCAGTGAGACTGATTGCGTATTCCCTGCCCTGACGATCCAGTTGCTCATCTTAATTGATAAAAGATGTTCGATAATGTCGGCCGAGTCGCCACTTGTCGTTCAGGATAATATCAAGAATGTATTAGAGCTAGGTTTCTCCAGTCGGCGCCGAGTCGTCGCGGAAAAAAAGAAAACTCGAATAGTCTGCAGAAAAGCTACCGAATTAACGAAATCGCCATCCGAAGCGCTTTTGTATCATTTTCCTGACGTCAGGATGGCTGCGGATAGTGAGCGCAATGGAGTGAAGATGTATTTGTTCGTCCGTAAGAACAAGGATGACAAGGAATCGAAGGAATTTTATTATCTTGGTCGGATTCATCATGAGCCTGATGGTCTTCTGGAGGAGTTCGTGATGCCTAATACGGATGTTTCTGCGGTGGAGATTGAGTATAAGTTGAAGACTCCGGTGGAGAAGAACCTTTATGATTATCTTACGTCGGAGAATGTATAATTATTTTTGTAATATATTGATAATGAAAACGATAAATGTGGTTGCCGCTGTGATTTTCAAGAATGGCAAGGTGTTCGCCACGCAGCGTGGATACGGGGAGTTCAAGGACGGCTGGGAATTTCCCGGCGGTAAGGTCGAAGAAGGGGAGTGTCCGGAGGATGCGTTGCGGCGTGAGATTCGGGAGGAATTGGAGGTCGAGATCAATGTCGGCGAGTTGCTTGATACTATAGAGTATGATTATCCGACGTTCCATTTGTCAATGAAGTGTTATGCCTGCGCGTTTGCTGGCGGTAGTCCGCACTTGCTTGAGCATGAGGCTGCCAAATGGTTGACATCTACGCAGTTGAACTCTGTGGACTGGCTTCCCGCCGATGTGACATTGATACCTAAGATTGCGAAGAAGTTGAATGGGTAGCGGGAATTTCAGGGAAATTTCCTATATTTGCCTCCAGCAAGATATTTTAGTAACGAGTCAGGGAATTTTTTTTCTCCGGACTCGTTTTTTTGGTTTCGGGTGGCGGTCCTTGGCAGGAGCGGTGCCTGGAAGCAAAACGGATTCTTGCTTATGCGGAGTTTTTGTTCCGGGAAAACGATTTATCTGGAACAAAATGGGGCGCGCAAAGGGTTTTGTTCCGCTTAAAACGTTTTCGCGGGACCAAATGCCTCTGGCTGAAGGTTTTGTTCCACGTGAGCGTGTTTCCGGAACGAAATCATCGAGGGTAAGTCCATTCCCCGAGGGGAGTGATTTAGGGAGAGGGTAACGTGCACATAAAAAAGTGCGTTGGACTTACAGCCTTCGAACTGGTGACAACCCTCAAATTCATGCTAACGTTCAGCAAGTTTGACAACTTGCGAAACTTTGGATAATATAATTATTAACTTATGAGCAACTATAGAGATTTGGAAGCATACTGCGAATCGCAGTTTTTTCATGGCGGTCCTTATTGGCATATCTATACGCCAGGATTTGAGACACCGGTTTTGTTTGGAGTCAAAGAAGATTATGTCTTCGCAATGAACTTGATTTGTCAGGCGGCAATGGCTACAGACGGCGTGGGGATTCTCGCTTTCGAGGTTATGAGCAATCACTTGCATATCGTCGTGTCAGGTGAAGAATCTTCGGCCAGGATGTTCTTTGCATTTCTGGAGAAGCGACTGCGAAGATGTGCAAAAACATTGACCTGCAAAGAGATACCTTCGTCTTTTACGGCGCGGTACAAGGAAATTGACTCGCTGCAGTCGTTGCGCAACACAATCGTGTATGTGAATCGCAATGGATATGTGGCGGATAGAAATTATACGCCATTCTCTTATCCGTGGGGTACGGGGAAGTATTATTTTGGCGGTGCCGGAGCCGATGGAGCAGATGCCTTTCTCAATGTCAATGAAAGGCGTCGTTTGTTCCGAGGACGTGCAGGGATTCTTCCTGAGAAATATCCGATCATCGATGGGTATGTAACCCCATCCTCATATTGCAATCTGGAACTGGGCATGTCGTTGTACCGGGATGCTCACCATTACTTCTACATGGTGAGCAAGAATGTCGAGGCGTATGGTGAAATGGCGGTGGAACTCAATGATGGTGAGTATCTTACGGATACAGAACTTGTTTCTCAGGTGATGAGGTTCCTGTATAGTGACTATAATGTGAATTCGTTGCGGGATTTGAGCAAGACGCAGAAGTATGATTTTGCCAGGCGGCTTCGTTTCGAGTTCCGCTCGTCTAATGAACAGATAAGGCGAGTGCTGAACCTGACTTCTGCAGAAGTGAATGCGATATTTCCTTTGACGGCGAAGAAGTTATGCTCGTCGAGATTTTCTGGCGCTGAGTCATGATTTGGTTCCAATAAAACGTTTCAGATGGAACAATCGGCCTCAAAAATAACACTTTGTTCCATCTAAAACGTTTTCGAGGAACAAAATGCCTCTGGGCAGGGTGCCACCGGCTAAAGACCGCCCGAACAAAGAGCACTCGAACAACGTTCCCCGACCAATGTGTTCTAGGTCAACGCCCCGTGGCCAATGCGCCCCCGGCAGAACATCACATTATTGCCGAAACACGGCGGCATTGTCGCAGCTGTCGGGAGGATATTTGTGAAAAATATGCGTGTGACACGGTAAAATAGGTAAAATTACCTAGAGAAATTGTTTGGATTACTTGGCTGATAGTCATAAATTTGGCCAAATCAAAAATCTAGATAACCATGAAACGAAGATTAATTGCACTATTTACAATCCTCTTGAGTGTTTCATTGATTGCGACCTATTCCTGCAAGAAGGAAAAGGACAAGAGTGTCGCAGTGACAGAAGTTAGATTAGACAAGTCAGCGACTACTCTTGTTGAAGGAGATACTGAAGAGTTGATGGCCACGGTGATGCCCGAAAATGCTACGGACAAGGGCATTGAATGGAAAAGCAGCGACGAGAGTGTGGCTACAGTGAGCCAGACCGGGCTTGTGACGGCTCTCAAGGAGGGTTCGTCGGCCATAACCGTGATTACGAATGACGGCGGATTCAAAGCCACATGTGACGTGACTGTGAACAAGAAGGTTATCGCTGTGACGGGTGCCGTATTGGGCAATACAGAACTGACTCTCGTGGAAGGTGAAGAGGAAAAGCTGGCAGTGGCAGTGACACCGGAAAATGCCACTGACAAGAGTGTCGTGTGGGAAAGCGGTAATGAAAGTGTGGCTACCGTAAGTCAGGAGGGACTCGTGACTGCTGTCGGGGAAGGAAAGGCGACGATAACCGT
>ULTG01006433.1_pt1 | contig 27881 bp, 20 predicted proteins | sample 1957461 | NCBI WGS metagenome assembly ULTG01 (sample SAMEA4835730, study PRJEB28245) | human gut metagenome | biome: gut microbiome; material: fecal sample | place: Denmark | collected 2008
CTCACTTTCTTAATTCAATATCCTCTTTTTCGTTCAAATTAGTTTAGCGCTAAATCTGACTATAATCTACCACCACCTTATACATTCGTCAATAGTTTTTTGTTTTTTTATCACTTTTCATATTATTTTCATATGTTTTTTGTGCATTTTTACATGTAAATTAGGGTTTTGTCTAAATATTTGCAAAAACCGATTGCTATTTGCAAAATAAAAATGTATACTTAAGATAATTTATAAACCCATATTTTGAATCATATTCGGTTTATGTATAAACTCATCATTGTTTATGTTCAAACTTATTGTGGTTTATGTATAAACTTTATAGTAAAAAAATTATAATACTGAATAGAATGGAGTTTAATATGACGCTTAAGGATATTGCCGAAATGGCAGGTGTGAGCACAATGACCGTCTCAAACGTAATCAACGGAAAGACAAGCCGTGTTTCACAGAAAACAAGGGATAAAATCAATTCAATTATAGAGGAATATAATTATGTTCCGAATATGAACGCAAGAAGTCTTTCAAACAATTCCTCACACATTATCGGAGTTGTTACATTTTTAGAGGAGAAAGAATATGCTTCAGGATACAATTATTTTGAGAACCCATATGTCAGTACAATGATTGGTACAATAGAAACAGAGCTTCACAAAAACGGATACTTCACCATGCTTCAATCAGTATCCAGAAGCTCAGATATATTATCTTTGGTTAAGAACTGGAATGTAGATGGGATGATTCTGGTTTTCCCCACCTCTGCCCAAAATCTTGAAAAGCTGATGGATGCAGCCAACTGCCCTATTGCTGCCTTTGACAGCAATTACTCTCACCCTAATCTCATAAATGTAATATCTGATGATGAAAAGGGCTTATATTTGTCGACCAAATATATGATAAATCACGGTCACACCGAGATTGCATTTGCAGCTGATTATGAGGGAAATATCGTCCTCACCAAACGTTTTAACGGATACAAAAAAGCTTTGGAGGACAGTCATATTCCTTTCCGTCCTGAATATATTTTCAGCTATCCACCTTCATATGAGGGCGGTATCGAAGCCGGCCGTGCCATTGCAGGCAGCAAGTCGCCAATCACAGCAGTGGTAACAACTGCCGATATATGTGCTATCGGCATCATGGAGGGTGCGCGTCTCGGCGGTTACCGTGTCCCGATTGATTTATCTGTCATAGGCTATGATAATTTGAATCTATGCCAGTACACCGTGCCGAAGCTTACATCGGTATCACAAAATGTACCAAAAAAAGCCCGGCTTGCAACCGAGCTTCTCCTAAAGAAAATACATGACAATGAATCAGACAGTAATTTAGGTGAGATTATGGATGTTGAGATTGTTGACAGGCAATCCGTCATCTCGCTTTATTAAGCCGATAACCGACCTACTCCCTGTGCACACGCTTGTTTTCATACATTTTCCATTATCTTGTCAAATCCTTTACCCACTTGTATTTTTTAAAATGTATGAGTGTCCACGGTATCTTTCCAACCTCATCCACGCAGGTGCACGCATATACCACAACCACCGGCCAGTTCAAAAAATATGTGCCTGCAACTGCAAGTGGTATTGCTATGCCCCACATCGTCACAGCAAGAGAGTACATATCAAACATCGTATCTCCTCCCGAACCAAAGACACCGTTTATGATGATTTCATTTACCGATCGTCCAATCATGTAGAAGGCAAGTACACCGAATAACTGCTTCAGATACTCTGCAGCCTGCGGTGTGAGCTTTACAAAATGTAAAATCACCGGTGCTGAAACCGCCATAAGCACTGTCATAACAGCTCCACACAAAAATGACAGCTTTGCCATTCTGATGCCATATGCTTTTCCACGCTTTAAATTCCCTGCACCAAGCTCATTTCCTATCATAATGCCTGCTGCACTTGATATACCTGCACTGAGACAGCAAATGATATCACGCACAACCGCTGCGACGGAGTTGGCCGCTGCTGCGTCTGTTCCCATGTGTCCCATAAATGTAGAGTACGATGTAAAGCCTATTCCCCATACAAGGCTTGCTCCGAGAATCGGTCCGGAGCACTTCATAAAATCTGCTGACAGCTCCTTGTTCCTCACCAAAAGCTCTCTAATTTTAAGCCTGATATATCCCGGTCTGTACGAAAATGTGATTGAAAGCATAAGCTCCACTACTCTTGATATGAGTGTGGCAAGTGCCGCTCCCCTCACATTCATGCTCTCGATTCCAAATGCACCATAGATAAATATGGTATTGAGCATTATGTTTATAAGCACTGTAATTGAGCTGACTGCCGCCGCAGTACCCGCGTGCTCTGATATCTTCATCATGACTATATAACACTGCGAAAAACCTGTCAACAGATACGAAAAAGAAGCTATTTTAAGATAGCTTACACCATAATCTATAAGCACCGGCTCGTTTGTGAAAATAAGCATCAGATATCGTGGAAAAAATGCACATGCCACGAAAAACAGCACCGATACTATGCCACATATCCTGATTGCAAGAGCGAATATGTCATCGAGCGCCTTTATGTCCTGCTTGCCCCAATACTGCGCTCCGAGTATTGCAAGCCCTGCTGTCGCTGCTGATAGAAACATGTTCTGGATGAACTGTATCTGTGTTGCGAGCGAAACCGCTGACATATAGTTCTGGTCCAGTCCTCCAAGCATGAATGCATCTGCCACCGCCACCAGCGCCAGCATCAGATTCTGCACCATTATCGGAACCATGAGTGTCCACAGCTTTTTGTAAAAATTTGTATCAAATTCTATTGTTTTCATAAGTAAATTTTACCTCTATATAAATCTCTAAAGGTTTACAAGTATCTGTGTCCATGCTTCGCATAGCCTTTCAAATGACCATGCCGCATTTGCAGGGCTTGTGGATGGCAATGTAACCGCCTCCATCCCTGTCAGAGGCAGCTGATATTTCTTATAAAGCGCCCCTGCTTTATTTCCGTTTGCATATACCTGTTTTATATCGGCCGCGGCAAGGATTTTCCTTATATCTGTCGGTTCGACATTTCTGATGCTGCTGTCGCTTGAACCCTTGATGTCACAGCTTTGTATCACATCCCATATAGCTATGTGGTTTTTAAACAGCATATATTTTTTCTCATCTATCGTCTCCGGCACCGATTCATCCAAGAGATACGCAAGCAGCTTCCAGAAACGGTTCTGCTTGTGTCCGTAATAGAAATTGTTTTTCCTGGATTTTACGGATGGAAGCGTTCCGAGGATGAGGATTCGGCTGTTTTCGTCATAGACAGGCTCAAAGGAGTGGGTTATGTGCTCGTATTCCATTAGCCTTTATCACCTCTTATCATCTTTTAAATGCTCTCCTGATTTTGTATAGTAATCATTATACCTTATAGCCGATACTTTTACGAGCCCATTAAATGATTTTCTCATAAAAAAACTCACAATCGTTTTTTCGACTGTGAGTTTTTATACCACTGTAATCCATAAAACTTCTAAAACCGCTCCCCAATCCAGCCCAAAAGCTGGAAAAATTCTGGAAAAAAGTAGCTGAAACTGCTGAAATTCCTAAAATAATAATTTGCAACTATCCACCCATATTTTGATTCATTCCAACGCATTCCATCACTATCGTTATAGTCTGGCTCTCCCATTTTTAATACAAACTTATCAAATTCTTTATCTGTCAAACCATAATGAATTGATCTTGCACATCCTGTCTCTAAATCAAATTCAATTACCATTCCTTTTGAAGCTTTAACTCCTTTTACCTTTGCCTTTTTATAATATAGTGAATATACTTTATCCGTCTTTTCTCCGTTAGATACATACTCATATATCTGCTTATCTTCATTGAATATTTCTGTCCCCTTATTCATATAGTTTATCTTTGGTTTAAAAGAACTATCCAATTTTAACAGTTCAGATTTCTTCACATTAGATACGGTTGAATTACAAGTATATCCTTTGTCAACATCCTGAACCGATATATTTGAATATCCCAATACGCCACCAACCAGCAAACAAACTATAATAACTACTACACTAATTATCAACCTTGGCTTTTTAGTTTTTCATTTTAGGTTGAATTATTTCGTTTACTTCAAATGTATTTACTTTACTCTGAAGAGGTTCACTAATTATCATTTTCCCACATTTGGTGCAAAATTTTGTATTCTCTGAAACCTCATTTCCACAATATTTACAAAACATAAATATGCCTCCTTTCACTCACTGTTATAAATGTACCCAATCTCCATTTCCGTCTACAAAATCATCTCCCCATCTGCGATAAGCTCCACTTATATCCTTATACATATTTCCCCATCTAATATAGTTTCCATCATAATCGTAAAATCCAGTCCCCCACTTACACCAATTGCCTTTACAGTCAACAAAGTCATCTCCCCATCTGCGATATGAACCAGATGCATCAGCAAAAACTATATTATTTTTATTCGAACATGAGTTTAAAGTATCATATGAGTTAAAATTATTATGCGAATAATTTTGGCTATAAACAGGATGACTGTTTCCATCAGACTGTATCAGTCCAAAAAACCACAATACAATTCCCAAAGCAGACACACATGAACATATCACCAGCATAGCCGTATCATGTTCTCCTATCCAATCTATAATTACAGAATCATAAAAAATATCAATTATGAAACATACCAAATATGTAAACCATCGCAAAATCAAACCACAGAATCCAGATATTACAATTAATATTATTCCTATAATGCCTACTATTATAATTATCCCGATAATTTTTAAAATTTTCAGAAGAAGTTCCATTTATCATCCTCTCCCAGCATTAATACTTATCCATAAATGTCAACATTTTTATTTACATCATTAGTCCAATTTTCAAGAACCTCTATAATCAAATTATTTATGTTCTGAATGTGTCGGTTAATTCTTGGATTCTGCTTTTCTTTTAATAAATTAATTTTCTGCACACAAATCTTATTTTTCTCTATTATACTCTTCGAATCTATGCTTACCTCCATATCCAATGCAGGAAAATACAAAGTATAAATTGCAAATGCTACCTGCTTATTACTTATCTTTTCAGCCGTAACAAAGTACTCTATCCACGAATACCCATTTTTTGCTTCTTCGTCACTATCAGCCATTATAGATATCGTATCCATAGGTTCAGAATAATTATCCATCGTTTTAGATGTTCCTAATCGAACCGAAAAACGCTCTCCATAATTTTCTATAAATGCATCAGCAATTAGCCGCCCTATAGCTTCGACATCGAAATTGCTTATATTAATACTTACTTCCTTGTTCCATTCTTGAACAACAAATGGATATTCTACTGTCCTATTTTGGAGTGAAAGATTTTCAAAATATTCTTCTATTTTCTTGTTGTCCCAATTAACACTTCTATATTCATATTTCATATTTCCATCTTCAATAAAACCACTTCCCTGTGAAGCACTATCTCCAAGATTAAAATTAGTATAACTTCCTTTTTGCAAAAAGGTTAGGCGATCCTCTTGTTCAGAACTTCTTGTAATATAGTTATTTACCATGTTTTCCAAAATTCTTTTTTCCTGCTCATATGCTTCAAAATAAGCAAATACCTTCTGAAGTATATTATATTGAGAGCCTGGTATATCAAGCGTCTTACATGTATATTCAAGGAACTCGTCCAGCATCTCATCAACTTTTGTAAATACTTTTGTGTAAGAACATCTTATTGTCTCAGCAATAATTTCATCAACCGTATCAATATACGTTTTTTCACTTTTTGTATCATCCAACAGTAAATAGACATCTTTATAAAATTGTTTTATAACCATATATTTCTCTGTCTCTTCATCTGTCGCACCTTCTGTCATTGCAGATATTATAAGCAATTTTTTTATGCCCCATAAATCTTTCTCATCTACATTAACCAACAGTAAACTTTCAAGAGCTTTCTCATTATCACCATTTTTATAATAATTATCAATATCAGTGATTGCTTTAGCCAAATCATCTGAAATATGATCATGGATTTTTCTGCTTCCTTTTGACAGTTCAATGATCTCTTCTATAGGATTATCTTCTGTTAAAACACTATTTATAGCATTCTTAGACTTTATATAATAATCAAAATATTTTAAATATCTTGAGTAGTTTTCCTTAAATTCAGGAATTGTGCATAAATCATGAATAGGCATAAACAAACGCTCGTAGCCCCACTTATGATCCATATACTGATTTAGTACCATTGAGATACAGTCATTTTTTGTTTTTTCAAGCCAATTTGCATATATATCTGAATTTTTCGCATCCTGAGATAACTGAGTCAAAATCGAATAATCTCTGATTCCAATTGGTTTTTCTTCTATTGACTCTAATAAACCGTTAATCTCCTTAATAATTACCGAATTATGCCTTTGTTCCTGGCGAATTTCGTTATTTTGGTTTTCTAGGTTTTGGTCTATTTCCCACAAAAGCTTTGCCTTAGTCAAGCCCGCCTTATGTCTGCAATAAAGTCTATGATCAAATATATCTTTAGGTATAACAAGACCTTCACTTAATGATGTCGAATCTGAAAACCTAGCTCTCATATAGAATTCATGTTTAGAAAAATCTAGTGGAATATTTATAGTTTCCCCATTATTTAGTTCTGCTACCCATTGACCATCAATATTTATTTCATAAGGTACAAAAGAGCCACCAAATTTTTTTTCTCGTGTTAAAATCAAATATCTTACATTACTCATTTCACATTTCTCCTATCTTTTTGTAATACAATTTGCGCATTTTTTATTAGTTTTTGTATGCTTTCATTCATATGCCTATAAAACTCATTATCTTCATGATCCACCTCCATTGCCAGATCTAAAGTATTTTTATATTTTTTTACTAATTTTTTTAGTTTGTTAATGCATTTCTCTACGCCAATCTGATCCTTTACTATTGTATTTACCAGTATTTCATACTCATTTATAGATTCGATCATATCAATTTTTGAGCAATCATTTTGTAATTGTTCAAAAACAACCACCGCAATACGCCATTCCTTCATCCAATTTTGCTTATTCTTTTGAAGTCTTATTGCAAATGTTTCCTTTGATATGTGCCTTTGTAAATCTCTAATAGACATTAACTCATATAATTTTTCTGTAGCAGGAGCATCTTTCAGATTAAATTCTGCTATCTTCATCTTAAATGGCCGCATTAATCCCTCATATGAAATTAATGCATCACCCGGCATATATGTTGCAATTGACTCAATCTGCATTCCATTGGCTGACATCATTTCTCCAATTACTGCCCTGTCATCCCCTGCTGTCAATCTATGTACTATTTTTAATCCAGTATTTTTTAATACCTCGGCTGCCATCACCGTTGGAAGTTGATCCGCAATTATGATTCCCTCTCTTAAAGCCCGAACCTCTGCAAGCATTTTAACTATATAATTTGTAGCTGCCACTTTAGGATTGGCATCTCCTGTAACCGTTTCTCCCGTTGCATTTGCTATCAAATTATGTGCTTCCTCTATAAATATTACATGGCGGACACTTCTGTTATCATTGCCTTTAGGATCCGCTTTCAATACTTCTCTAATCAGCGTACATATCATAAGAGTCATAAAGTTTGATGGACCCGTTCCCATTGATTCCATTTCTATTATTATTGGATGCTGAATAAGTTCCTCTGGCTTCAAACTAGATATCTTAACGTCAAAAACATTACCAAGATCTCTCCTGAGCAATCCTCCAATTCTCATCTCCAATGCCGATTTCATATTGCCTCTGACTTCCCCATCATAATCTGTATTCTTTAATTCAAATTCGAGTCTGTCATATAGTTCAGAAATAGTCGGATACTCCTTATTACCTTCATTAATATCATCAGCATCCCAGCCATGATCATTGTATACACCTTCGATTGCTCTATCCAATAATGCTGGTAATGGTGGTGTTAAAGGAAAAGCACCTTCAAATACATTCATTAAATTCTGTATATGCTCTGATAATGATAAACCCATTGCAAATTCAAAAGGATTTATAGCCATAGGGAATCTTGAACCAGACGAAGGGGAAAAAATTATTAAATCATCAATATCCGTTTGAGACAATGCTCTGTACTCTTTTTTAGCCGGTTCTAAAACTAAAAATGGTACATTACAATTTTTCCACAAGCTATAGCATATATGTAACATTGTATTTGTTTTTCCTGCACCTGGCACACCACATACAAAAGCATGTTTCTTTAATATATTTAATGGTATACTTATTTCTTGTGTATTTTTTCCAAGGTACAAATTACCTTCTATCTGTAGCGGATCTGTCTCCTTTCTCATCTCTATATTTTCTGCATCATATAGCATAGGTGGTCTAAAAAAACTTTTTACTTCATCCAAAGTATAATATGTTGGCCAATATTTTAATGTTCTCGGCATAATATCACAAAATTCTTCATAATCATCGAGAACATTAAATGGTCCATTTTTTAATACAATATTTTCCCAATTTCCTTTTTCTATACATTCTCCACATACAGAACTAAAAATCATATTTCCCAAAATGTCATCATTTGAGTATACTATTACATTTCCTTTAAAACATGGTGCATTAGAAACTGATTTCAGGAATTGTTCATATGTTCTAAGTATTTCATTAGAAAAAGCATTTTTATTATTAACCCACTTTGTATTATCACTTAACTTAATCGCATTCTGTTCTCCATTGAGTGACCTATTTTTTAAATATTCAATGGGTTTTTCTAACGAAGAAAATATGTCCTCATATGCATCACTTCCTGTTAATACAACTCTATATACAATTTCTGTATTAAACGTCTGCATAGTATTATATAGATCAATCAATCTGGAATTTTTATTTGCTTCCCACGTTTCAACATAAAATAAATCTATTTTATCATCATTTCCTACTTCGTATTTTCTCTTTCTTTCACACTTTTTTAACACAAATTTTTCTTTGAAAGTACTACATTCAAATGGATTTTCTTCTAAATATACAATTCCATACAAGTCAGTTAATTGTGACGATTTCATCAGATTACTTATGTAGCCTGATAATCTTTCATCTTCATATTTAAATACAACATAGCATCCTAGTTTATTCCCTTTTTTACTTTCTGGTACAAATCGAACAATATAATTAATTTCAATATCATAAATTGCTGAAACTTTCTGCCATTGTCTTAAAAAATCATCTGCATATTCTTTTAACCCTTCTATTCCCCCCACCGACATATTTTGATATTTGGACAATGATATGTCTGGAATACTTGTCAATTTATAGATCATTATCATAATGTAATCCCTCTTTTATCTGTTTCCCATTAATCTATTTCTGCTTACATTCAAATCATCTTGATACTGCTGTGTCTCTTGTCTGAGATCTACTATCTGATCAGCTTGATCTAATACTTCATTTCCTTTAGTTTCCGCAAAACTGCCTATAATTGGTATTCCACTTAAATCTCTTAATTTATTACCCTTTTCCTTCAAATCCTCACTAATGGAATCTGCCATATCCATTACTTCATCTGCTGATTCTTTGATTTCATCTGCCTCTGCGCTAAGCTGTTCACTTTCTTCCTTTAAATCATTTCTTACATTTTCTATAGCTGCATCAACCTGCCGTTGTATGTCCTCTGGTAAATCAGTAGGTATTCTGGAAATTCCTTCCTCTATTTCATCATTTTTTTCAATAAATTGATCTGTCTTTTCCTTATTATCCATAGCTCTAATTGCTACATCATTCTTCTTTTCAATAATCCATTTTCTGTCACTTTCAAATCCTCTCATATATGCTCCTCCTAGTTCATTAAGTACTCTACTGCCATTTTAAAACATTTTGTTTTAAAACGCAATATAACATTTTGTTTTATATATACTAACAAAAATGAGGTACACATATGACTTTAAGAACAACTCAGTATCGACATATTAGAGATTTAAGAGAAGATGCCGACCTAACACAAGGATATATAGCGAAAATGCTTGGATGTAGTCAGGTTGCATACTCTTATTACGAAATTGGGAAACGCGATATTCCCACTGATATTTTAATAAAACTGGCAAATTTTTATAATGTCTCGATAGATTATCTACTAGATCAGACTAATAATAAAAAACGTTCTATATAAAAATACCGATATAATAAATACAATGATTTACTATATCGGTATTTCTTTCATGCTCTCGATGCGCTTTTATATTGTCAGTCATTTTCCTTATACTATGACATTCAATTCCTCAACCTTACAGCTATGCTCTTTGCTATCTTTCCAATAACCAATTCCAACCGCAAGTATCCTTCCTGTGTATATCTTTTGCCCTGCAAGTTTAGGCACAAATTTAAGTGCATACTTTTTATCTATGATTTGTGCAATTGCTTCATCCGGAGTGTGATCTACTTTTAATTCAAGGATTATACAATCTGCAGTTGTATCATATGGATAAAAAATAAAATCTACATATCCTGTTCCGGCCTTATCCTCACGCTCCACACGATAACTGTCCCTTGCTGCAAGATATACCAGATTAACTATTGCAGATAACTCTGTCTCATGATTATACGATAGCAGAGGCACCTCCGTGTTATGCGCAAATTCCAGTATTCTCTCCATGGTCAGCGTGTCCCCTGCCAAGGTTGCTTTAAGCATTTTCTCGGACTCTTTTGCTAAACGGTATACATATCCCAATGACTCATTTTTCACAAGAAGCTCATCAAATTTCTCCATCAGCTCTCTGTTTGGAATGCACACTTTTCCATTAAGATAGCTTAAAAATCCATACACTACCATTGCAGAATATATCTCGTCTCTTGTTGAAAGATTCATTGATGTTGCCGCATACTCCTGTATTTTTGCAGTCACGGACTCGCCGGATATCATAAGTGCCAGATCATCCCTGACATCAGAAATATTATTTCTGATATAATAATATATCTCATCATATGGTCCCGAACTTGTCCAGTAATTTGCCAGATTATTAAACTGCAATGCAAATACTACTGAACGTGGATTGTAAACACGTTCCCCCGACTTTGTATAGTAACCATTATACCAGTCACGGAGTCCTTTCCTCGTCACGCTCTTTTCCTTATGCTGCCTGTCACACTCTACAATATATCGTCTGTACAGATCATCCACTTCATCATCGGTAAATCCAAAATACTCTCCAAACATTGGTGAATTTACCATTGTAAACTCTGCAAACATATTAAGCTCAGAGCCACTGGAATATTTTGCAATAGGTAAAATGCCTGTCATATATGAAAGAACCACATATGGGCGATCCTTCAAAAGATTACTTAAAAATGCCACATATTTTTCTTTATCAATCTCATTTATAAAATCTCTGTGGAATATAAAATCCCATTCATCCAATACAAATATAAATTTCTCACCACACTGCACAAATACACTCTCAAGAATGTCTCCGACTGCATCTGCCTCATTTATTTTAACCTGTGGAAATGCATCCTTTACATCTTCAATCAAAAGTGCTTCTATGCGCTCGATATATTGTGTATATAAATCACAGTTTCTTGGCATTTTACTGAAATCTATGCGAATGACATTATATTGATTTTTATATCTTCTATAGTCATCCACCTGTGATATTGCGAGACTATCAAAAACATCACTCGAATCCGATGCTTTCTGAAAAAAGGAGCTAATCATATTTGCCATAATTGTTTTGCCGAATCTACGCGGTCTGGTAATACAAATATGACGATTTCCTGCACTTACATACGGAAACAATTCCCTAAGCATAAGTGTTTTATCCACAAAATACGGACTTAAGCTCTCACTTTTATACAATGTATATGGTGTTATGCTGTTCAGATATGTTCCCATAGTGTCTGCTCCTTTTCGATACCTGTCTTTTCTATAGCTTTATTATACCTTATAGCTGATACTTTTACGAGTCAATTAAATGATTTTTCTCATAAAAAAACTCACAATCGTTTTTTCGATTGTGAGTTTGCACATCTGCTAAACACATTATGTATAAGTAATCTGATTTCATCAGCTCAACTCAATTTCATACGCTCCGGCTTCAAAATCCACCGTTAGAAGCGCATATGCTTCACCGTTATCATAGCGGATTGAAAGCTTTGGTCCTTCTCCTGCTACTGTTATGACAGCCCCCTTCTCAAATGCCTTATGTGTATTTCTCATGCGAAGCAGCTCAAGCTGCTTTGCAACAACATCCTTTTTTAGCGCCTCCCTGATATCGGAGGCACTAAGGTTTGTTCTGTTAATTTCCTTGTGTCCTGATTCTCCGGCGCGTCTTACGGCCTCATGGTCATTTTTGCCTGCAAAGAGATCCAGATACCATACCTGCGGCTTGCCCGGCATGAACATCTGAATAGCACGGGCCAGAAGCATTTTGCTGTCAGACTCACCAAGCGCACTGTAATATGTGGCATTCACCTGATAATATATATTCTTCTGTCCGTGAAGATTTTTGACCATGCCGCCACGAGATACAATCAAATCTATAAGCGAACGAATATCATCCTCCGGAAGCAGACCCTTTAAATCCAGAAGAGGTATGCCGTCATGGCAGCCAAGCATATTGACAGTGGAGATTTTATCATCCACAACCTCACGCGCCCATTTGGCAATGTAATCTGCTCTCCTGTTCTCAATCGCATCAATTACCAGTCCCGGTAAAAAGAAATCATATGTGGCATAGCCCTTATCTGCAAGGGTTTTGTATATTTTCTCCTCATATGCCGCATGTATTTCAGGCAGCAGAGTCAGCCCGAGCGGAGCTGCAAGCTCATGGATCTGCTGTAGAAATTCCCAGGTCTCAGGGTCATTCAGGAAATTCTTTTTCCCCGGTGCCTTAGGCGCATAGGCAAATGCATCGAGCCGCACAATAGCCGCACCATAGGATGCTATTTTTTCAAGTGTTTCACGATAAAAATCCCATACCTTTTCGGACTTTATATTTAAATCCATCTGCCCCAGATATTCTCTGCCATGCACCTCCTGGTAAAATGTGTTCCAGTATGGCACCCTTCGTCCATCCGGAAACTCCACCATGAGAATCGGAAGCCCCGGCTTTCTGAAAAACATCTGCTTTAAGCATGACTCATCAGGCTGTATGTAGCCCTCATCCGTCATGACTCCATGACCTTCCCAGAATTTGTTCCAGTCTATGAAAAAGTCGCGGTACTCCGACTCATCGCCCTTTTCCACAAGATCCTTGAACTGTGGTGACTGTGCCGAAGCATGATTTAAAATAAAGTCAAGCTTTAAGTCAATCCCCAGCTCCTTCAATTGCGATAAATCCTCTATTGTCGCAAGCTCCTCATTCAGATTGTAGTCCACGACCGAAAATCCGCGGTCCAAATCCGAATGATACAGGCTTGGCAGAATATAAAATGATGAAAATGTGTCCTGCATTTCCTTCTTTTTGAGCAGCGCTGCGATATCGGAAAGCTTACCGCCCAGACTGTCAGGATATGCATTAAGCATAGGTTTATTGTTCATAGACTTTGCCATCCTTTCCAACTACGATACGCGCATTTTTTCCCTGCAAATCAAGCTTTTCCTGCTCCAATTCTACCACGCGGCATATGAAAGGGCTTGCGGCGTTTTCGTCACGTCCTCTCTTAATGCGGCGTGCCTTTGTCTCCTCAGGCGAGCTCTCCAGAAATACAGGTATATCAACACCCTTAAGGTATTCGCTTCCTCCATGGGTCCACTCCAGGATGAGCACTTTAATTCCTGTGAAATCAGTCTCGTCATATGAGATATCACCGTCCTCGCGGCCCATATGCTTTATCTCAATTATATCTTTTCCTGCCTTAAACTCTGAAAGCTCCTTGTTAATCCTGTCAAAGTCAATCTCCTTAGGTGTTCCAAGATATCCACGTAAGCCATCCTCGCCGGACTCGTTATACACATTAAGGCGTTCCTCGTCGTTTCTCATCGGGATACGGTGTGGATAATTGTCCCCGGTCAGCACATAGCAGGCTGTATTATCGTTAAGAAAATACTGCTGCAGGGCTGCTGCAATCGTTGTCTTTCCTGAGCCTGAGCCGCCGTAGATGCTTATTACAATACGGTTATCAGAAGCACTATCTGCAGTGTCAGCCTCATTTAATTTTAGATTGCCGCACACCTTCTTTATCTCATCATACAGCTTCTTTGCCTCATCAAGCCTGATAAATGAAAACTGATATGCCTCATACTCCTTTACGGCAAACGGAAGCGGTATTCCTGCATTCATCAGTGCTGCACCTGTGTACTGCCTGCCGGTATTTTCCTCAATATATACTGCATCAGACTCCAAGCCTTTAAGCTTCACATAGCATGCTGCCGCATTTGCCTCTGCATACAGACGAACCACGCTCACAAGCGCCCTGTCCTTTGTCCTTGAGACAGACATCCAAGCAGCCACCTCATCCTCAAATGGGCTTGTAAGACGCCAGTAGGTGCCCTCATTTATAAGCATCTCATACTTCTTAAAGGTCTTTATCTGCTCTCTGATTTCTTCCTTTTCCTCATCCGACAGAAGGGCCGGATTCAGCTCATAGCCAAAGGTTCCTGCCATGGCTGTGATGCCTCTTGTTTTAAGGCTTGTCACTCTGCCTGTCTGATGATTTGGCACTGCCGATACATGCGCTCCCATGGATGATACCGGATAGAAGAACGATGTGCCATACTGTATTCTTGTACGGTTTATGGCATCTGTATTGTCACTGCACCATATCTGTGGACTGTAGTAGAGCATGCCTGCATCAAATCGTCCACCTCCACCGCTGCAGCCCTCAAGAAGTATATCCGGATATCTTGTCACCAGACGCTCCATAAAATCATACACTCCAAGCACATAGTCGTATGCAAGATTTCCTGCATACACATCAGCCATGCTTCTGTTCATATCCCACTTCACGTAGTCGATTTTTCCCTGGTCAAACACTGCGCAGATCTGATCGAAAATATTGTCCCTGACTTCTTTTCTCGAAAAGTCTAAAATAAGCTGGTTTCTTGAGCGTACAGGAAGCTTTCCCGGAATCTGGATAGCCCAGTCAGGATGCTCTCTGTACAGATTACTGTCCTCATTCACCATCTCAGGCTCAATCCATATTCCAAATTTCACTCCCTGTGCATGCACTCTGTCGATGAGCTCAGAAAGTGTTCCGCCAAGCTTTTTCTCATTCACAAACCAGTCTCCGAGTGATGAATTATCATCATCTCTCTTTCCAAACCAGCCGTCATCCATGACCACCATATCTATGCCCAGTGATGCGGCCTCCTTTGCAAGGTCTACTATCGTATCACCGGTAAAGTCAAAGTAAGCAGCCTCCCAGCTATTGATGAGCACCGGTCTTACCTCATGTGCAAATCTGCTCCTGCACACATGCTCACTGATGCAGGTGTGGTACTGATGGGAAAGCTGTGAGAAACCGTCTGCCGAGTATGACATAATCACCTCAGGCACTGTAAAGGTCTCTCCTGCCGCAAGCGGATATGAAAACAGTTCATCGGAAAGCCCCATTAAAAGGCGTGTCTGGTTAATCTGATCCTTCTCTGCCTCACATGAGAAGTTGCCACTATATACAAAAAGCATACCATAGCAGTCTCCTGCATTTTCTGTAGTATCGCGCTGTGCGAGAATAACCGCCGGATTGTACTGGTGGCTCGAGGTTCCTCTGCGGCTTCCGAATGAAAGTGTGCCGTGTCCTAAGTGTGTGCGCTCAAGATTGCGCTCCATGGCATGCTTACCGTAGAATCTGATCACATCATAGTCTCCGTAAACCATATCCAGGCAGGCAGCATGAGCCTTTTCAATTGTAATATTTCCACTGCCTGTATTTTTAATGAGCACACTTCTTGTGATGACATCACAAGCCTCGAGCACGCCATAAAGCAGATGCACCTCAACGCCTGCGATATCATCGCCAAGAACTATTTCAAGAGTCTGCGCCTCGTCATCAGATGCCCACACTGCCGGAAGTCCCTTTAGAGCGTATTTTCCATCTCTGATTTCATAACTCTTATAAAGAAGCTCAACACTCTCAGTGCCCTGTTCGTTTTTGATATCAAGCGCAATATTTCTGAAATCGCCTGTGCCAAGTGTCGGATACTCCTGTGGCAGCGTATCAAGCGAATATGTACGGTTCATGCCTGCTGCGTAAGGATTGCCTGAAAAGCCTCTGTCAGCATATGTCAGAACATAGTCCATATCACATGTGCTTTTTGCTCCGTAGTACAGATGCAGCAGATAGCCAAGTCTGTCCACCTGCATCTGATATGTGGTGTGAGCTGTCTGTAAAGTAAAAATTTTCTTGTTTGGATTAAATATAATTGCCATAAAATCACTCCATATCATTGTTAAAATAGTGTTTAAAAATTATCCCTTGATTGCACCGTTTGCAACACCGTTTAATATCTGCTTCTGGCAGATTATATAGAATATAAGTATCGGTATCAAAGCCAGAATATATGATGCAAATGCCAGATTGTAGTTGGTTCCAAACTGTGTCTGGAAATTCAGCTGTGCCAGCGGCAGTGTATTCTGTCCTGTTCCTGACATGATGACAAGCGGTGTCATGACATCATTCCAGGTACCGAGTGCTGTCAGGATGGCTACTGTCGCATGCATAGGCTTCATCATAGGAAATACAACTCTCCAGTATGTTGTCCATGTGCTTGCGCCATCGATGTCTGCAGCCTCCTCAAGTGCCATAGGGATATTTTTCAAGTATCCACTATATAATAATACATTCATTGGCATGTAAAATACAAGATATAAAATGATAACTCCTGCCCTGTTTCCAAGTCCCATCTGCGCAGTCTGCTTTACAAGAGGCATCATGAGAATTGAGAATGGCACAAACATACCGCTTACAATGTAAAGATATATGAAACGGAAGCTCTTTTTCCTTGCCATGCCTCGTCCGATAACATATCCTGCAATCGAATGGATAAGGATTGCGAGAACAATGGTCACAATAGTGATAAGTAAGCTGTTTCCGAGAGAATGCCAGAAATCAGTCACCTTCATAGCCTCTGTGAAGTTTGAAAAGCTCCACTTTGAAGGGAATGAAAGAGCTCCTGCGACATCATTTGTCATCTCACTCGGTTTCTTGAAGGCAATGATAACAGCCATATACAGTGGGAAAAATACGGTTAAGGTTCCCAATATTAAAACGATGGTAAGTACCCAGTTTGTTTTTTGTTTTTTCATTATAACTGCTCCTCCTTCTTATTCATAACGCCCATCTGGAATAGTGAAATAGCCACAATTACAACAAAGAAAATTACTGCGTTTGCACTCTGGAAGCCAAACTGTCCTCCATCCATACCATTTCTGTAAATCAGGTATGAGATTGACTCAGTGCTCTGCGCCGGGCCGCCCTTTGTCAATGACATAATCTGGTCAAATACCATGAGGAAGTTCTTTGTGCTGAGCACCAGATTGATTGTAACAAATGGCATAACGAGTGGAAATGTAACCTTCCAGAACTGCTTCCATTTGCCTGCTCCGTCGAGCATGCTGGCTTCGTAAACATCCTCAGGCACTGTCTGCAGTCCGGATATATAAATGATGGTATTCATGGCAACCGCCTGCCATACCCCGACAATCAGCACACCAATCCATGCATATTTTTCACTTGCCAGAATACTGTTTTGTAGGAAACCGATGTTGAAGGTATTTCCTACTACCGGCAGAATATATGTAAAAATAAAGCTGAAAATGTAACCAATAACCAGTCCGCCAAGGATATTCGGTACGAAATAAACACCTCTTAATGCACTCTTGCCGCGGATATTGCTGTTTAACGCAACTGCCATTACAAGGCTTAATACATTTACAAGTACTGTTCCTGCAATCGCATATTTAAAGGTAAACAGATAGCTCTTTCCGACTCTGGCGTCGGTAAACAGGTCTGTATAGTTTCTAAGTCCGACATAATCATATGAGCCATAGCCCTTGTAGTTTGTAAAGCTGTAAATCACACCCTTTATCATCGGCAGTGTGTTGAATGCGAAAAATAAAACCACAACAGGTATCACAACTGCCCAGAATGTCTTGTCTCTATTTGACATTTTCTTTTTCATTTTGCATCCTCCTGTTCCTTCTGGTAATCCTGTACTTCACGAATCAGATCTCTGTTGTAACGCTTCCAGTCTGAATCAAATTTCTTTAAGAACTTCTCCTTTGCATTGTCACCTGTGTCAAGCAGATATGTCTGAATCATGGCATCCACGCTCATCTCACTTGGATAATGATGATCCTGATAATCTGACATACGGTTGTCCTTTATATACTCCTGCATATCCTCCAGTGTATCAGGTATTGCGAAATCTCCCTCCTTGCAGGCAATTCCGCCCTGGTCATCCAGATATGTCTGAATTGTCTCATCGCTGTACAGATATTCAAGCACCTCGTATGCTGCTTCCTTATTTTTGCAGGCCTTCATAACTGAAAACTGTAAATCTATTCCTGAATTTAACACATTGTCAGCCTCATTATCATTTGCCGGGAAAGTAAATGAACCGATATTCATATCAGGATTAACCGACTTAATCTGAGGAATAGCATAGCTTCCTATCGTGTACATGGCAGATTCACCTCTGGCAAAGGCTGTACATGCGTCATTGTAGCTGTAAGCATATGGATTGTCCTCTGCATAATCAAGCAATGTGCGTATCTTGTCGGCAACCGGAGAATATGCCTCCTCAAATGTCGTATTTCCCATATTTACCTGATTACAGGTGTCTGAATCACAAAGGCCTACTGCAAGGGCATTCCACGGTGCCAGACAGGTCCATGTATCCTTAAAGCCCAGATACAAAGGAAGTGTTCCGCTTTCCTTTATCTCATTGCACAGTGCTGTAAACTCACTCCAGGTTGTAGGCACCTTCCAGCCATTCTCCGCAAACATATCCTTGTTGTAAAGCACTCCTGCTGCATTTGCGGCGTAAGGAAGTGCATAGGTGCCATCCTTTGGAATGAACTCAAGCTCCTTGTCCATATCCAGATATGCCTTTTTTACAGTGTCCACTGCATCCAGATCTGAGATATCCTCAAACAAATCTGCATCCAGGAAATTTGAATAATTGATATCTCCACCTATTGCAATGATGTCCGGATAATCCTCACGGATAAAGCGTGTCTTTAAAATAGTCATAGCCTCATTCGGAGATGAGATAGTCAGATGAATATCATCGTGAGTCTCATTAAATTGCTTCTCAATCTTCTCGAAAGCCTTAACAGCCTCCGGCTTATAAGAAACCACCTCAATCTCAGTTTTTCCGTCCGCCCGCTTTTCATTTCCACATCCGGTCAGTCCTGTAGTGCACATTCCGAGTGCCAGCACAACCGCCATAGCCTGACAAATCTTTCTTTTTGCCATATTTTTTCACTCCTTTTCTGTTTTATTTGCTCTTTTTCCTGATAAACCGATTATAACATACCATTATGCATACAATAAATACCCTTATTTTTGCTTTTTTATACCAATATGCTATAAAATATGCTATAATTGCATATAATGTCGCATAAGGGTATATTTATAGCATTAATCAATAAGGAGTGACTCACATGGACAAGCTTTCCTTCAATATTTTTCCAAATGTAAATTTCATAGATTTGTGTATGTACCAGTTCGGCCACGAGCAGTGCGAACCGGGACACTCATTTGGTCCTGCCACAAGAAACCACTATCTATTCCACTATGTACTGTCCGGCACCGGCACTCTGATGGCAGATAATGCAAAGGGCATTACACAAACCTACAACATAAAAAGCGGGCAGGGCTTTCTGATTTTTCCCGGCCAGATAAATACCTATATCGCAGATGACAAGCTTCCCTGGGAATACATATGGATTGAGTTTGACGGTCTGCGCGTCAAGGAGGCTCTCACCACAACAGAGCTTACCAAAAATAATCCTGTATATCACACACACTCAAAGGATATCCGCGAAAAACTTGTTGAGGAAATGCTCTACATCACAAGGCACCCCTCAGAATCACCGTATCACCTGATTGGGCATATGTACCTTTTTCTGGATTATATGATGCAGTCAGCCAAATCAGCAAAACTCGTTCCAGGTGGGAAAATGAGTGATTTTTATATAAAAGAAGCGATGAATTATATCGAGCAGAATTTTCAGAATGATATATCAATCGAAGATATTGCCAGAGTCTGCGGCATAAACCGAAGCTATCTGGGCAAAATTTTCAAAAATTCCGTTGGACATTCACCTCAGGAATTTCTCATGAATTATCGTATGATAAAGGCCACAGAGCTTTTAAAGCTGACCTCCTTATCCATCGCAGATGTTGGTTCTGCTGTTGGATACGAAAATCAGCTTCATTTCTCACGCGCCTTTAAAAATATCTACGGAGTAGCTCCGAGGGAGTGGAGGAACGAGCATAAATAAGATCACTGTTCATCCTTTACAAATTCATTTACATTGTCAGGGGTCACCTTCTCATACGGCAGATAAACATACTTTTTATCCTCAAACTTTATGTTTTTCATGCTGCCCCCGGTGGCTGCCAGATAGGCAAGCTGAGCCATAGCCCTTGCCTGTCCCTCCTTGTCATTGTAGACTGTTGCCGCAAGCTTCGACTGCTGCACTGCTTCAAGCCCATCGTCTGTGCCGTCCACTCCAAAAAATGCAGGTACATTCGATTCCGTCACACCAAGCTTTTCATATGCGTCTATCGCTCCGAGTGCCATTGCATCGTTGTTTGCAATAACCAGCTCTATGCTGTTTTTATACTGACCTATAAGCTGTGTCATACGGTTCTGCGCCTGAGCACGATTCCAGTTTGCTATCTGACAGCTCAGCTTTTCTATCTGAAGGCCGTTATTCTTCATGCTCTCTGTCACACTCTCTGTCCTGACGATGGCATCCTGATGTCCCATCTCTCCCTCCAGGGTGACGTACTGTATCCTGCCATCACCGTTTTTATCCACACCCGGATTATTTTTTATATAATCGGCGATGAGTTCCCCCTGCATCTGACCTGACTGCTTTGCCTTGGCCCCGACATAGTACAGCTTATCCCAGCGATTTAAATCCTCATCAACCGGCTCCCTGTTAAAGAAAATAATCGGGATGTCCTTCTCCATTGCAGCATTTATAATATGCGACAAATCTGTTCTGTCTGCCAGATTAATACACAGCACATTGCAGCCGTCCTCTATCATCTCCTGCACCTGGTCATCCTGTGCACGCTGTGAACCTGCAGCATCCATGATTGTCATGCTGATATCGTATTTGTCTGTATCAAGACTTGCGCACTCCTTTTTGAAAGTTTCTATCAGCTCCCCGATAAATGTATCCTTCTGGTCATAGCAGGTCACGCCTATATATATCTGTTTTTTCTCGTCAACTCTTTTGTTGCTGCACGAGACAAATGACAATATCAGTGCAAAACACAGTATCATCATGGTATTTCTTATTCTGCTTCTCATTTATTGTTCCCCCACTACTGGCTGATTGCATACAAAAGCTTCTTGTTTTCTTCATCAAACAGATTTTTTCTGGTAAGAAGCTGGTAAGATACCGGCTTTTCCTCTACTGAATATTTTCTACTGCCACGCAGCATATCGACCAGCCCTACAACACTTTTGTATCCGGCAGCAAATTCATCAGGTGTGATAAGAGCCTCTGTCCAGCCCGAATCGAGATAATATATGGCTTCTGTTGAATTTCCTATCCCATATACCAGTGCACCCTGCAGATTATTATCAGAGGCTTCCTTTGCCGCCTCAACCACACTTGCATCATCTATTGCAAGAACTATGTCAACCTTTCTCTGTGACTGCAGATTTATTTTCTCCTCGGTATCCGAAACACCTGATACAATCCACATCACAACACAGCCGCTCTCCGCAAGAGTATCCTTTATGCCATCAATGCGTTTTTTACAGGCATCGGATTCAGTGTTTTCACAATAGATTCCTATTTTTTTACCTGAAAGTGTTCCGTTGTTGTCAGCAAGAAGCTTTTGTGCCAGTTCCACACCCATGCTGTACTGGTCAAACTCCACTGTATTTAACGACTTAAAACTCTCGCTTCCCGCCTGGTCTCCGACAACCATTATCGGTGTCTTTTTATTTATCCGGATAAGTGTATTAAGGCTTTTTTCTTCTGTCATTTTTTCTGCTGTCGGCTTGAAAACGACCGCATCAGCTTTTTTGTTTATCTCCTGCTTTATGACATCAATTTCATCTGACATATTGTTCAGATTTTCCTTACTTATCATAACTACATCCACACCATACTCAGAGGCCGCCATTTTCATGCCATATTTAAACGCAGCACTGTGGCTTTCATCCACATCAGCCATCACAACTGCAATACGCTCCGGTTTCTCATTAAGCTTATTGTATGCGATAAAACCTATTCCTATCACAAGTAGTACTCCCAGCAGCAGCTCTGTTATGATGAAGTTTCTCTTATTCTTGCTCATATTTGTCCATTTATTTTTCACTGTCACACTCACACCTCCCATACAGCAAGGCAATTGTACTTGCTTCATGCTATATGATGCTCCTCAAATTGAAGTCTGTTTTCCTCTGAATAGACAATTGCCGGGATTTTGATTGTCACAACTGTTCCCTCATCAAGCTCACTTTCTATATGCAGACCATAGCGCTCTCCAAACAGTATCTTTATCCTGTTATTTACATTGACAAGCCCTACTCCCGAGCCCTTCTTGTGAACCCTGTCCGTATTTGTCAGCAAAAGCGGAATTTCATTCTCCGGAATGCCCATTCCGTTGTCTGATACCGTTATGATGATATCCTCTCCCACTTTTTGGCCTCCGACTACTATCTCTCCGAAATCGTCCAGCTCTCTGATTCCGTAATTTAGTGCGTTTTCCAAAATCGGCTGAAGCACCAGCTTCACCGCACAGTAGTCCATTATTTCCTCGTCTACCTCAAAGCTCACCTCAAATTTGTTCTTATAGCGCACCTTCTGAATATTCATGTAGCTTTTTGCGTGCAAAAGCTCATCTCGTACAGGTATTATGGTATGTCCCTTCGACAGACTGATACGGAAAAGTTTTGCAAGCTGCGTAATCATAAACGAGGCCTCCTCGTTTTTGCCTCCTTCAATCATCCATGTGATGGAGTCAAGAGTATTATACAAAAAGTGCGGATTAATCTGGCTTTGAAGCACATCAAGCTCGCTCTTTCGTCTCTCGTTCTGCTCCCATACGATCTTTTTCATGAGCTCATTGTTCTGCTTATATGAATTACGTATAGAGTATCCCAGATGCCGTATCTCTGAGGAACCACCTACATAAATATCTGCTTCATTGCCATTCTCATACCTTTTCACAGAATCATCCAGCTTCATTATCGGCTTTGAAATACGTATAGCTATCACTCTGTTTATCCACACAAACATCATAGCCATAATAATCATTATAACAAAAACAAACTGCTTCACATCCGCCATCTTATTGGTAAAGATGGAGTATGGCATCACACATACAAGCTTCCAGCCTGTGTAGCTGATTGTATCCACCATAATCTTACGATGCACTCCATTCAGATAATCATCATATATACTGTTTTGCGACTTTGCCGCAACATCGCTGTTTTCCGGAACATCTCCATCAAACTGTATCTGATGCGGATGGTAAATAATATTGCCCTTTGCATTACACAGATAATAATACTGTCCTTTTCCCGATGTATTTATCCTCTCAAGCATCCTTGATACACTCGAATAATCCATGTCCACAAGCATCACACCCATCTGTGATTCTGAACCGGAGGTCAGCTCCACGGCACGGCTTGATGATATGACCAGATGATATCTCATGGAACCATCGTCAAACAGATTCTGTACATGAGGTGTTGAAAAATGTATATTTTCCATGCGCTCCATAGCTTCTATGAACCAGTCCTGTTTTGTCACATCCGGGTCCTCCTTCTGGGACACAACAGGCTCTGCAGCTATAAGGCTTCCATACTGATTATACAAGGCAATACTGCGCAGATATTCCTTGTTTGACTCATAGAGCAGGCTCATGCCATCGTGTATGCTGTCAGACTGCTTTAAAATATCATTCTCCTTTATTACATTATAATACGCCGCATCCGAAACCTGCCTCATATTGACCAGATAGCTTTCCACACTGTCTATTGTCTGGTCCATCACCTTATTATTGCTCTCTATGATACTGTCCTGCGATGCATCGGCAAATTTTATATACATCACCACAACTGTGACAAGCATTATTGCAAGCGACAGCAGTGAGAATGAGAGCATTATTATGGATTGTATATTGCCTGATTTATACCTTATTCTTCTCATACTCTGTCCTGTACCTGGATGGGGAAACCCCATACTTTCTCTTAAAAACATAACTGAAATAGTTCGGATCCGCATAGCCTACATTCTGGGCTATGACATAGCTCTTGTCGTCTGTCTCCACAAGCATTCTGGCAGCCTTGTCCATTCTGTAATCAGTCAGATACTCCACAAACGAGCTGCCGGTTTCCTTCTTGAACAGACTTGAAAAATACGAGTTAGATACTCCTAATTCCTTACATGTATCGTCAAGTCCAAGGTCCACACTTCTGTAATTCCTGTGCACATAATCCTTTGCACTGTCTATGAGTGACTTCTTGGAGTTGTATCTGGCATCAGCCATATCGTCGTGCAGCCTGCTTGAAAAATCCAAAAGCCACTGCTTGAGCACCACCGGCTCAAAATTGGAGAGCTCATTATAAAGCCTGCCTACACTTCCCGATATTTCCTGCGCATTTAGCTCATTATTGCTCATGAAATGATATAACTCACTGATCAGCTCCATTACTGCCACATGGTAGTTCTCAAGTGACTGCTGCGACATAAAATTGTGCTGCATATACGCCTCAACAGCCTGTCCCACATCCTCTATCTTGCCGATACAAATCATTTTAAATAAATTTGACAGCTCATTTCCCTCATCGCCATCCTTTGATATACGTCGCTGTGGCTCAACCTCTGTCATGTTTATTGCCCTGTTGCTGCCATAAAGCACCCTGTAGGATACTGCCTCCCTCGCACTCTGATAAGAGCTCACCAGCTCCTGTACATTTTCGCACACCTGTCCGATTCCGACAGTTACCTTTGCTCCCATTACATGATTTACATATTTGCAGAATCTGTCGCACTCATCTGTCAGCTCAGAGATATCCTCCTGCTGCACAAGCTGGGCTATCATGACCGTATCACCGAGATAGTTAAAAATCCTGCCATTCCAGCGCTCCTTTAAATCAGCCTGTGCCTGTCGCTCTACTGACACTGCAAGCAGTCTGATATCCATGCCCTGCGGCATCTGACTTGCGGAGGTATGTATGATAATACAGCAGTAATATGGTCCCTCAAGCACAATCTTATAGTCACGCATGTACCTGCCCAGCTCATTTTCCGGTATGCGTCCCTCGATAAGTGTCGTATAAAAGTTTGACTGCAAAACAGGCAACGATGCTGCATAATACTGCTTCAATATGTCTGTGTTTTTCTTCTCATTCAGCTCATCATCCAGCTTTGTCTTAAGCTTTTTGAATACCTCTGTGATTTCAGCCAGATTGAGCGGCTTTAAAATATACTCCTCTATCTCGAGATGTACAGCCTCCTTTGCATACTCAAAATCGTCGAAGCCTGTGAAAAGCAAGAGCTTCGTCGCAGGAAACCTCTGCCTGATGTTACTGCACAGCTCAAGTCCGTCCATGTAAGGCATACGTATGTCAGTCATCACAACATCCGGCTGCATGTCCTCCATCATTTCAAGCGCCTTGAAGCCATTTCCCGCATGTCCTACCACATGAAAACCAATCTGCTCCCAGGATACCTTTCTCTCGATTACCTCTATTACATCCTCTTCGTCATCAACCAGTAATAATGTATACATTTTATGTCTTCTCCCTGCTATAACTGGTAACTATTCTGAACCACCCACGCACATTCGCAAAACCGCACGATACTCGTGCTTTCTCGCTGCTACTCAGCTAATTTTGCTCATATGTGTGGGGGTGGCTCTATTCGAGCCACCTTGAGAACAAGAAAATCTGCTGCTTACATGCAAGCATGACGCATCAGCTTTTCTTATTCTCAGTGTTTCTGAATAGTTACTCTGTTTATATTATATTATACCACATCTGATATATTCTTTTATAGCTTTACATAAACAAAAGTGTAACTGTTAAAGAAAAAAGCAGAGATGCCACCCTGACATCTCTGCTGATCATTTTGGAAGTATGAAAAAGAAATTTTCTTGCGATATTATTTCTTCTGAACGTATTTCAGACAGTCAAGTGTAACTGCTACAAGAATGATAATTCCTGAGAATACGAACTGAAGGTTTGTATCAATACCAAGGATTGTAAGAGAGTATGTGAGTGCTGTGAAGATACATACACCGGTTACAACACCTGATATCTTACCGATACCACCTGTGAATGATACACCACCAACTACACAGGCTGCGATTGCATCCATGTCCCAGCCCTGTCCATAAGCTGCTGAACCTGAACCAACCATTCTTGCACACTCAAGCCATGAGCCAAATCCATAAAGGATACCGGCCATCACGAATGCGCCGAGAGTTACTGCAAATACTGAGATACCTGAAACTGCTGCTGCCTCCGGGTTTCCTCCTACTGCGTAGAGGTTTTTACCAAATGTTGTCTTGTTCCAGATAAACCATACAATTGCGATTGCTGCTACTGCCCAGATGATGATGGTTGGGAAACCATTTACCTTTGGAATAATCATGTTAGGGATAACCGGCTCAATAGCACCGAATGAAACTCCCTTTGTAGCATATGTTACGATACCGAAGATAACAAGCATGTTGGCCATGGTTGAAATAAACGGATGCATCTTAAACTTCGCTGTAAAAAATCCTGCAATACTTGTGAAGAATGTACAAAGCACGATACATGCAAGTAATGCGATAACCACTCTTGCACCTGTTGGTACTCCTGTAAAGTCAAATATATGACCGAATACAGAGCCTGTATTGATACCCTGATGCATGATGATTGTGGCTGTTGTCATACCCATACCAACCATTCGTCCAACAGAAAGGTCCGTTCCTGTTAAGAGGATAAGTCCTGCAACACCAAGTGCTAAGAACATTCTCGGTGAAGCCTGCTGAAGAATATTCAGTATGTTGTTGTATGTCAGAAGAGGTGTGCCCTTCTTTATCGGTGTTATGACACAAAGCGCTATGAATATAAGTATAATTGCAATATAAAGACCATTCTGTAACAGGAAGTTTCTCCTATTGAACGTATACTTGTAATTCTCCCATTTCTGAGCTCTTTTCTCCATAAATGTGAACTTTGAAAGACGAAGCATATCAATCAGGTGATACTTGTAGCTGTATGCCTCATGCTTTTTGTCCTTGATCGTCTGATACTCTTTCTCGAGCTCAAGCTTCTCATTGGAAATACGATTCTTGTGTACGTAGTTTTCTTCCTTTATCTCAGTACTGTCTGATGTCTTTGCAAGAGCAGCCTTGTGCTTTTTATCAAGCTCTGCCATTCTCTCATTATGAGCAGCAAGCGCCTCTGCCTTTTCCGCCTCACAGCTTGCCTTAACGGCATTGTAATACTTTGAATCAAAATTTTCCTTTAAATAGCTTTCAGCCTTGGCAATGAGCTTTGAAATCTCATCCTTGTTCTTTGCCTCAACAGCCTTTGCCTTTGCAAGCTCTTTCTCGCAGGCTGCTATTTCTGACTCTTTCTCGCCCTTTGAAAGAGTTTTATCTCTCTTGATGCCTGCTATCGCTGACTGACACTCTACAACCTTTGTAGTTCCGTCTTTTCTGAGTGCATCAATTTCTTTTTGTATTCCACCAACATATTCGTCGATAGGCTGGCGCAGAGCACGCTCCTGCTCAGCC